>Ga0163147_10000347_pt1 | contig 72779 bp, 54 predicted proteins | sample OliLakLV19MP6G1_FD_148597 | JGI IMG/M metagenome (GOLD analysis project Ga0163147, IMG submission 148597) | Freshwater microbial mat bacterial communities from Lake Vanda, McMurdo Dry Valleys, Antarctica- Oligotrophic Lake LV.19.MP6.G1 | ecosystem: Environmental > Aquatic > Freshwater > Lake >... | reverse complement strand
GAGTTAACCTGTGCCGATAAAGTGGATATGGTAAAAATTATAAGTAAAAGTAGCAGTTTTCCTAAACGCATCAGTTGTGATTCAAATTAAAATTAAGAATAGTGTTCAATCCCTCTAAAACCAGATTTGGGAGTGCAAATATCTGCCTTTTAAGATGCAATTCAAAGAAATGTGCATCTCCGCCTGTTGTAATTACCGTTAAGTCGGCGTATTTGGATGCATAAGCTTCAATCATTCCACTTGATTCAAACAAGGCACCAGTATATGTTCCAGATATCATAGAGGTATGTGTGGTGTCGCCGGTAAGTTTAATATTTTCAATGCCTGATTCCTGCAACGGGTCTATTAACGGCAATCTCGCGGTAAAATTGTGCATCGCCATAAGGCGCATGTTCAGTCCGGGAGAGATAGCTCCACCCAGATAGACATTTTCGGCATTTACGAAATCATATTTTATGCAGGTGCCGGCATCTATAATCAAAACATTTTTATCTCGAAATTGTGCGTTAGCGCCTACTGCAGCAGCAAGTCTGTCGTTACCAAGTGTTTCGGGAGTAGCATAGGCATTATTAATCGGAAGAGGTGTATTTGGATCTAATAAAAGGAACTTCCTATTTTTTTGTAAAATTTCTTCCAGCTTAGGGTCATGTTGGTCAACAGAGGAAAGAATCGTATTGGAAATCTGAAATTTTTGGAAGATTGATTCAAGATCCTCCCAGGTAAGTTGCTCCTTTTTCCAAACAAAAACGATCTGATCATTTTCAAATACAGCGCATTTGTGTTGGGTATTGCCAAGGTCGAGAACGAGATTCACGGTGTGAAATTCGCAAAAAATACCATTATACAAGGTTTTTCAACCATAAGCATCGCAAAAATGAAGAAATTTAAGTTACTCAGGAAGGAATTATTTCCTTTTCCCGGCTTCCTCTTTAAAGGTAGTATAACAAATTATCAGGTCGGCCTCACTGCGCCATTCCGTGTAATAAACTAACATATCAGCTTCTGTTTTCCATTCTGTGAAAAACCAGATACCGGAATCTTTTTGCGCATCGCTTTTCCAATCGCTTTTAAAAACGATAAGATCAGCTTCTGCAGGATTTTCAGTTACATAAACCTTTTTATTGGCTTCGCTTTTCCATTCTGTGATGTAAACCACCTGACTTTTTGATTCAAAAAAGAGAATTAAAAAGCTAAATGTCAATATTAATTTAAAAGATTTCATTGTATGTGCCTATTTGGTTTAAAGATAAGCAGGGTTTAACGGTAAAACAAAATTGTTTACAGATTTTACTCTACTAACGGTTTAAGGCACATAATGACTAATTTCGTGCCAAAGGAAAAACAGATTATGAGTAAAACATCAGAAATTCAGCTGAAAGTATTTTTGGATGAAACCAATATCCCGGCAAATATCACGTGGTTCGCAAGCGACAGCCAGATGACGGAACCGGAAAGTTGTAAAGCATTTATGTTAAGTGTATTTGATGAAAAATCTTCCGAATCGCTGCGCATCGATCTTTGGACAAAAGAAATGCGTCAGGATGAAATGGATAAATTTTTTTTCGAAACATTTATGACCATGGCGGATACCTATAACCGCGCAAATCAAAACGAAGAAATTGTGAACGAAATGAAAGACTTTGCATTTAAATTCGGAGAGAAAACAGGAATTATTAAAAGAAAATAGTAGTTAAAGTTTTTATCGATTATTTGAAGGGAAGGAAATTATTCCTGATCAGAAAAATAAATATCTGCTCCATTTTATCTAATTTTAATGGGATAAATTTATGGAACTAAAAATAGGTTTAACATTATCAGGAGGAGGCGCAAGAGGAATTGCACATATTGGTGTATTGCAGGCACTTGAAAGTGCAGGTATTTTTCCGGATATTATTTCGGGTTGTAGTGCGGGTGCAATGGTAGGCGCCTTATATGCAGAAGGATTTTCTCCCCGAAAAATATATTCGCTTATAGAAAATAAAAGCATTTATAGTATAATTAAAATGGGGTTGCCCGATAAGGGTATGATGGAACTGGGTTATTTCAAAAAGATATTAACTGAAAATATTCCCCACGACAGTTTCGAACAATTAAAAAAACCATTTTATATTTCTGTCACAAATTTAAATACGGGAAAATATGAAATTATTGGCAGTGGCAAATTAACTGATTTTGTAATTGCCTCCCAATCAATACCACTTGTATTTAAACCTCAAAAAATAGGAGCGCATTTTTATGTTGATGGAGGAGTATTAAATAATTTACCCGTTGAACCTATTCGCGCGTTATGTGATATTTTAATAGGTGTTAATGTTACACCTGTTAATTATACTGATAAATTAACCGGAATGCGCGCAATAGGTTTTCGTATTTTAAATCTTTCGCTCATGACTAACATGGAAAGCCGTATGAAACAATGCGATTTTATAATTGAACCCGACACTGCAGATTACACCATATTTGATGTAAATAAATCAAAACTTATTTACGATGCTGGATATGAAGCTGCATTACCTGTCGCCGAAAAAATTATACAATTTATTAAAACAGAAATGCGATAATTACCATTAAATATTTTTAACAGAACTTCCACTATCAATTAAAAAAAACCATTATGCCTTTAATACGCTCTGTAAAAGATAAAACTCCTCAGTTTGGAAAAAATTGTTACCTCGCAGAAAATTGCACTGTTGTAGGAGAAGTAATTATGGGTGACGATTGCAGTGTTTGGTTCAATACCGTAATACGGGGAGATGTTAATTCTATTACGATAGGAAATAAAGTAAATATTCAGGATAATGCAGTAATCCATTGCACTTATTTAAAAGCAGCAACAACAATTGGAAATAATGTTTCAATTGGCCATAATGCAATTGTTCATGGATGCACCATTCACGATAATGTATTGGTTGGAATGGGTGCAATTGTGATGGATAATGCAGTAGTGCACGAAAATGTTTTAATTGCTGCAGGAGCAGTAGTTTTAGAAAATTCTATACTGGAAAGTGGTTTCATCTACGGAGGAGTTCCCGCCAAAAAATTAAAACCGCTCAGCGAAGAAGCCTTCAAACACAACATCGATCGTATTGCAAATAATTATGTGATGTATGCTGATTGGTTTCGATAAATGTGATAATGTGCTAATGTACCAATGTATAAATGTACCAATGGACAGCCGAACAGATGTGCCAATGTACCGATGTACCAATTAACAGCCGAAGAAATCGACCTCACAGGTTTGAAAATCGACCTACCAGGTTTTTTTTAACCTGTGAGGTCTGATTTTCGGGGGGTGATCGAAAACTTTCAGCCTGAGTGAAACTTTGTGAATATCCATCCCAACCTCACAGGTTTGGGAAACCTGGTAGGTCTACATTTTTTAACCTGTGAGGTCTGATTTTCGGGGGGTGATTGAAAATTTTCAGTCTAAGTGAAACTTTTAGAATTTCCATCCCGACCTCACAGGTTTGGGAAACTTGGTAGGTCTACATTTTTTAACCTGTGAGGTCTGATTTTCGGGGGGTGATTGAAAATTTTCAGTCTAAGTGAAACTTTTAGAATTTCCATCCCGACCTCACAGGTTTGGGAAACTTGGTAGGTCTGCATTTTTTAACCTGTGAGGTTTGATTTTCATAAGAGGTGAAAAGTTTCACTCGAAACGAAAATTTGAATATACCCTTCCGATTCGGCTATAAACGACTCAATAAAATCTAATCGATTAATAAATGTGATTATTTCTTGATCTTATATAATATTTGCACATGTTTTTGCATTTTTAAAATAATTTACAACCAATATTAATTTAAATTAAATACATTCGAAAAACTATTCTCCAAAAATATGAATTACTATAAGCCGTTAATTTTTGATACTTTTTATCATGTGTATAATCATGGTAACAACCAAGATAATATTTTTTTAGACGAAAATAATTATCCATTTTTTCTTGAAAAAATTATGAAATATCTTTTTCCTGTAATGGATATTTATTGTTATAATCTTTTGAAAAATCATTTCCATTTATTAATAAAGGTTAAAACAGAAAATGAAATTAAATTACAATCTGAGCTTTCGTGTACTGAAAAAAAAGTGCCATTTAGAATGCTGGATGTCTCAAAACAGTTTTCAGATCTTTTCAATTCTTATTCAAAGTCAATAAATAAAAAATATTCACGAAGGGGTAGTTTGTTTACAGAAAATTTTAAGCGTGTCGAAATTAAAACAGATAATAAATTCTCCCAATTAATTGGTTATATTCATACTAATGCTCAGCATCATAAAATGGTTGATGACTTTAGAGATTGGACACACAATTCCTATAATCAAATTTTAAATGAAAATAATTCTTTTGTAAAATCAAATGAAGTATTAAAGTGGTTTGGTAATATTGATGAATATGTCAAATTTCACCTTGACTTTTCAAAATCAATTAAGCAAGACCATAGATGGATAGAAAAATTTTAATATTTTAATACGTTTTTGAAATTCCGATTTTCAGAAGGGATGATCGAAAACTTTCAGTCTGAGTGAAACTTTTAGAATTTCCATCCCAACCTCACAGGTTTGGGAAACCTGATAGGTCTACATTTTTTAACCTGTGAGGTCTGATTTTCGGGGGGTGATTGAAAATTTTCAGTCTAAGTGAAACTTTTAGAATTTCCATCCCGACCTCACAGGTTTGGGAAACCTGTGAGGTCTGCATTTTTTAACCTGTGATGTTTGATTTTTGGGGGGTGATTGAAAATTTTCAGTCTAAGTGAAACTTTTAGAATTTCCATCCCGACCTCACAGGTTTGGGAAACCCGGTAGGTCTGCATTTTTTAACCTGTGATGTCTGATTTTCGGGGGGTGATTGAAAATTTTCAGTCTAAGTGAAACTTTTAGAATTTCCATCCCGACCTCACAGGTTTGGGAAACCTGGTAGGTCTGCATTTTTTAACCTGTGATGTTTGATTTTTGGGGGGTGATTGAAAATTTTCAGTCTAAGTGAAACTTTTAGAATTTCCATCCCGACCTCACAGGTTTGGGAAACCTGGTAGGTCTGCATTTTTTAACCTGTGAGGTCTGATTTTCGGGGGGTGATTGAAAATTTTCAGTCTAAGTGAAACTTTTAGAATTTCCATCCCGACCTCACAGGTTTGGGAAACCTGGTAGGTCTACCTTCATAAAAATAATTTCCCAAAAGTTTGGAAATAACAAATAATACAAAGAACTTTGTATCTCAAAGTAAATAAAATTCAACTTATGGAAGATCAAAACAACCCACAAGGTTTGCAACGGATAAACTTCTGGTTCAAGACCTCCGTAACTTTTAAGCTCTTTACTATCTGTTTTCTGGCACTCATCCTGCTCATTCCGGCATCTATGATCACCAATATCATAAATGAACGTGAGCATCTTAGCGAACAAACACGGGATGAAGTGAGTAATAATGTAGCTTCCTCGCAAGAACTCACCGGACCTATTCTCAGCATTCCAATAATTTCACCTCCTTTAGCAAATGGTCAGCCCGGAGATGTAAAATACATCCATATTCTTCCCGACAATTTAAATATTACCGGTGATGTAATTCCACAAAAATTACAGCGTGGAATTTATGAAGTAATTGTTTATGAAACCGATCTCAGTATATCGGGAAATTTTGATATTGATGCGGCACTTTCCGGACAATTGACGGGCCAACCGGATTGGGAAAAAGCAATTATCAATCTTGGAATAACGGATATGCGTGGAATTAAAAATCAGTTATTAATAACCATTAATGGAAATGAATTACCTGTTGTTGCAGGAACAAGCCAACAACATATAACATCATCAGGAGTTAGTCTTCCAATTAAAGGGCTTTCTGAAATGATTTCCAAAAAAATTGTTTTTAATTATAACCTTGAACTACAGGGAAGTAATAATTTATCCTTTATTCCCATTGGAAATACTACCGATATTAATATCAAATCAACCTGGAATGCACCGAGCTTTAATGGGACCTTTTTACCTGATGAAAGGATAATTACCGATAGTGGTTTTGAAGCGAAGTGGCATATTTTACAATTGAATCGCAACTACCCGCAAACGTTGGTAGGCGGCATGTATGCCGATAATTTACACGAATCTGCCTTTGGTGTCGATCTCATAGAATCGCTCAACGATTATCAAAAATCAATGCGTTCGGTTAAGTATGCCATTTTAATTATCGCACTTACTTTTCTCGTATTTTTTCTTGTAGAAATGAGGAATGGAAAAAGGATACATCCTTTTCAATATATTTTAGTTGGATTAGCACTTTGTTTATTTTATATTTTGCTCGTTGCAATTTCTGAACAATTGAATTTTAATGCAGCCTATATCATTTCTGCTTCCGCAATTATTGTTATGATATCGTTATATTCAAGATCTATATTTACTTCAACAAAATTATCTTTTTTATTATTTGGGATATTAACTGTGCTATACGGATTTCTTTTCGTCACTTTACAAATGTCGGATTACGCATTGCTTACCGGAAGTATCGGATTAACAGTTATGCTTGCGTTGACAATGTATTTTACCAGAAATATTAATTGGTATACTATCAGAAGAAAACACATTGAAAATCCCGAATTAAAGTAAAATCAAACCAATTAATTGGTTTAGAAAATACCTTCTGAAAATTTCCTAAAATGTTGAAGGTCTCCGTATAACCGGAGACTTTTTTTTATGAAATCACTTTGTTTAAAAATCGCTTCAACACTATTAATTTTTTGCTGCAAATGTAACTTTTAGGTCGTTTAGCGTTCTAAGCATAGGTACATATGTAAATTATTATTAATTTCGTAACTTCAAATTCAAAATATGAAAAGACTCTTTGTTGTTATTTTAGCAGTGTTCTCCTCCGCTGCATTATATTCCCAAACTACATGGGAAATGACTTATAATGTGATCCAGACCAATTGCGGCGGATGCCATATTAGCGGACATGAAAGTGGGCTCGACCTTAGTGGAACCATAGATGCGGTTTATGATAATTTGTATAATGTTAATCCCACAAACGCAGTTTCTCTTGCAAAAGGTTATAAAAGAGTGCAGCCTGGCGACCCCTATAAAAGTTTTATTTTCACCAAGATCAACAATAGTCTGGCACTCGATGTGAATTTAGAAGCCGGTGAAGGAATTGCCTGTCCACAAGGAACTGATCCAATGAATAATAAGGATATAGAACTCATTAGGCAATGGATAATTTACGGAGCCTTAGAGAGTGATACCTTAGTAGATATAGCATTAATTGCTGATTTTTATGATAACGACGGATTTCAAAGTATAGAATCGCCTCCTGCACCACCACCACCGGGAGAAGGTTTTCAAGTGCATTTCGGTCCATACTTTTTATGGCCGGAAACGGAACATGAATATTGGTTAAAATTTCCCACAAATATTCCGGAAGATGTGGAGGTTACACGGGTAGAAACATTTATGGGTGAATATTCACATCATTTTATTACCTATAAATACACTAATGCAGCTATCGGTGCTGCCGCAGCTCCCGGCTTACACGATCTGGCAGCAATAGATGTTTTTAATACCGTATTGGTAAGTGCAAATCAAAATTCATTTGATCTCGTATTACCACCAAACACTGCATTATTTTGGGAAGCAAATGCAGTGCTCGATCTTAATTCACATTATTTAAATTATGCTACAGAAAAATCAGAAGCATGTGAGGCGTATGTAAATATTTATACACAACCCTCAGGGACTGCAGTTCAACAAATGATACCTGTTTTATTATCGGATGACGGATTTTATATTCCTAATGACGGTGTTCCTTATACGCACGATGCTGTTGCTTATGACAATTCTTATGATCCGGATGAAGAAATTTTTATCTGGTCGATGACTAGTCATACCCACAGACACGGGACAGACTTTAATATTTATGCGCGTAATCCCGACGGTTCTAAAGGAGAACAATTGTTTGATGGTGCATGTGGCGCTACAGAAGGAGTTCCAGGCTGTCTTGATGAGATTTATGATTATCGCCATCCGCCTGTTAGGTTTTGGGAAAGCATGAAACCAATTAAACCAAAATATGGATTAATATATCAAACAACCTGGGTAAATGAAGAAGACCATGATCTTTTTTTTGGACTAACAAGTGAGGATGAAATGCAGGTAATGTGGTACTTGTTTCTTGAAGATACAACCGGTTTAAATTTACCTGTTGCAATAAACGATATTCCCGAAAATGAATCAGCTATTAAAATATTCCCAAATCCGGCCCATGATGTAGTTTATTTTAATGCAGATATTGATCTTTCAGGTTCTTTATTTACAATAACTGATCTTACAGGTAAAATTATTAAAGAAGAAATTACCCGTTATTCCAACTCAAATTCTAAATATTATCAAATAGATATAAGTGGATTTACTCCAGGTATTTATTTAATTAATATTATGCAGAGTAATGGAGAAAATGCCAGTGCGAAAATAATTATTCAATAAAATTAAAAATAAGATAATTTATAGAGCGGCGACTTAAATGTCACCGCTCTTTTTTTTGCCGTTAAAATTTTTGTTTCCAAATATTCATTTAAAAGCCACCTTAAAATTGTTTTTTGCCACTAACACAAAAAGAAAAATTTAGCAACAAAATAACAGCGCCATTTTTACAAAACTCTTTGCCCTTTGTGGCTCCGTGGGAAAAAACAGATTCCCACAGAGACACAAAGCAAACAAAGAAAAAAATTTGGGAAATAAAATTCGTATCATTAAAATAAAACTTTGTGGCCTTAGAATCTTGGTGGAAAATTAAATAGTTCCCCCTAACTCAGATACTTTTTTCAAATCAAAACTTAACATCCTTGCGAGACATTTTTTTTCATCATTATGATTGAAATATTGTTTTTTGAGAACTTTTGATAACTTTGACTTTAATAAACCACAAACATGAAAAACCACTTCACGCTTTTTATCGGAATCTTTACATGTACCTATGGATTTAACCAAAGTTCAACCTGGGAAAATGTATTTGAAATAATTCAAACTAATTGCTCAGGATGCCATGTGGCAGGGCATATTAGCGGTTTGAATCTCAGCGGCACCAGCGCCGAGACCTATGGAACACTTTATGATATAATACCTACAAACATTGTTTCTGCCAGTAAAAATTATAAAAGAGTAACCCCCGGTAATCCTTATAAAAGTTTTATTTTCAATAAGATCAATAATGGGTTGGCATTGGATGTAGAACTTGCTGCAGGGGAAGGAGAGGCTTGTCCTCAGGGTGCCTCACCACTCGACGATAAAGAAATTGAACGCATACGCCAATGGATATTATATGGAGCTTTTGAAACAGGTATTTTGGTGAATGAAGATTTAATTGCAGATTTTTATGATAACGACGGAATTCAATCCGTCCCTTCGCCACCATCACCTCCTGCTCCCGGAGAAGGATATCAAATTCATTATGGCCCTTACTTTTTATGGCCGGAGGAAGAACATGAATATTGGTATAAATTTGTTCCTGATGAACCGGATACGATTGAAATCAACAGATTGGATACTTATATGGGAGAATATTCCCACCATTTTATCATGTATAAATATTACAATCCTGCATTAGCAGCTTCCGTTGAATATGGACTTCATGATGGCCCTGATTTTAATGGCGTGGAAGTAGTTTACGGACATCAATTTAACGACAGTTTAATTCTTCCAAATAATACCGCATTTAGTTGGTCGAATACAACAATTTTAGATTTAAACTCACATTATATTAATTACAGCACTGAAAAATCGGTTGCAAGCGAAGTATACATTAATGTTTACACGCAGGCCAAAGGAACTGCTGAGCAGATCATGTATACTATTCGAAAATCAAACTCAGACTTGGACATTCCAAATGATAGTTTACCTCATACATTTATCGATACCTCATTTGGTGCCGGTCATGGTGAAGATGAAATGTTTGTGTGGGCTATGACCTCCCATACCCATAAATACGGAGCCGATTTTGATATTTTTAAAAGAACAGAAGCCGGTGAAAAAGGGGAACAGATATTTGATGCCTCTTGTGGTGCAACAAATGGAACACCCGGTTGCCTTGATGAAATATATGATTACCGTCACCCACCAACCAGAAAATGGTCGCTTATGATGCCTGTTAAATGGCTGAATGGTTTTATTTATGAAGCCACTTTTATTAATACCGGACCTGTACCTGTTCATTTTGGAATGACAACAGAAGATGAAATGGCTGTATTTATGTATTTTTATGTGGATGATACTACAGGATTAAATTTATCGGAAGAAACAGGGTTGCAAAATATTCTTAAGGAGGATATTTCTGTTTTTCCTAATCCCGCTGACAATACAATTTTTATCCATTCAAATACAAATTTACAGGATGTTATAATTTCGCTTTCTGATATTACAGGGAAAATGTTTATAAAAGATCATCAAAATTTTTCAAATAATACTGACCGTTATTTGTCTCTTGATGTTTCGGGCCTGCCAACCGGTATTTATATTTTGCATGTGATTGACAATGGAAATGTAAGATTTGACGAAAAGATTATTATAAAATAAATGAAATAAAATTTGCAACTATAACGCTTATTTATGTTTTAATTTGAGATAATAACTTTTTCTTTATAAAAGTTATTTTCTCCCGATAATCTCAATAGATAAATTCCATTTGCCACATCCGCTACATTAAATTCTAATTTGCTTTTAGGAGAAGTTATTACAAACTGTTTTGTCAGTTTGCCATCTAAAGTAAATAATTCTATTAAATTAATGTTTTCAGATCCTTCCATATAAATATTTTGTGTGACAGGATTTGGATAAATGGTAATAACATTTTCCAAATCTCCACACCGCAATGGAGTGTTTATTGTAACCTTAAGTGACTTATCAGAAAAAACACCGTCACATTTTGCTTTGACTGTTATTTTATTTGAAGTCCCGGGCGTTAATGAAGTAAATACATAACTGTTGGTTAAAGTATTATAATTAAATGTTGATCCTCCAACCACCTTTTGTGTTACACGATAGGAATCAGCAGAGGGAACCACATCCCAACTCAAAGTTGCACCTGTTGCTGTTACTCCACCCACCACGAGATTAACAGGTGCGGAGCAATTGTCAATCAGACCCCTGTACAGCCCGTTTCCAAAACTTGTTATCCATATCTCATTTTCATTAAATGGATTAAAAATAACTCTTACCGGATGTTGAAATGGATAATTGATCACCTGTGCAAATGTTGGAGAAGCAACATGGAGATCGTTCGTAATCCATAAACCATCTGCTTCAGTTGTTGCATACATTTGGGTTGCATCATTTGGATTTATTGTTATCGATTCTACTCTGTCCAATGAATTTATTTTTGTCCAGGATGTGCCGCGATTTGTCGTTTTATAAATTCCTCCCAATCCATTTGGTGCACCACCCCAACCGGAAAATACAGCGGTATAAAAAGTATTTTGTGTAATATCATTTTCATCAATAATAAGATCCTTGGTCCAATAAAACATTCCCGGATCTGAAATATCTGTCCAGGTAGTTCCACCATTTGTAGATTTAAACACTCCACTGCTCGCAGTAAAAACACCTGCAGCAGTTCTTCTTCCGGAATATACCGCTATGAGTGTTCCATCATTTAAAACATGAATATTATAAGGATGCCCTTCTGTGCGCGGGGGATTTGTTAATTTAACCCATGTGGAACCTGCACCGAGATTTATATTACTCGATACATAAATTCCGCCTATACCGGAATTAACTACACAGGCATACATTTTATTTGTTACGTTAGGATCTAATGTGATCCAAATTACAGGATCTATAAAATCGTGTAATATATTCCAAGCTGTACCATTGTCAGTGGAATATAATATTCTTCCGGTTCCGCCATCAATTGACGCATCAGTTAAATAAGTACTTTGATACATATCGTGTGCACTTGATGTTGCTGCATAAATTTTTCCGGTAACACTTTCTCTTATTACTTTATATACTGAATTTTCGGTGAGTGTGGTAAAATCTTTATTCCATTTTACACCGCCATCAATAGATTTAATTGCAGTAATATCAGAAAATCCGGCAAATACTTTATTTATATCACTCCAACATAAGGTCCAGCAACTTGTATTTTCGATTCCAACTCCGGCGTAATTTTTTCCTTTAATAATATCCAGATTAATTAGATTCTGATCAGCAGGATTCACATATTGTTGTTTCCAAATAACACCTCCATCATTTGTAAAATGTGGAAATCCCAAACCTGTAATTACTGCAACATTTGCATTTGTAGAAGAAACATCAAATCCTTCTGCAAATTCATCATAATACCAACCCTCATCTCCATTATCGCCCTGATATCCTGTATAAATATTTTCGTTGTTATTCGTTAATAAAACTGCGCTCCAACTAGTGCCGCCATTTATTGTTTTATATACGATAGGATATCCCGTTGAAGTATTTCCGCCTGCGCAATAAGCCACATTAATATCATTTTCAGCCATGTCGATAAAAAAAGGTTTATTGCTTCCGGAAATTCCTGTTGCTGACGTTACCCAACTTCCTCCCACGGTGTAATCCATTTTATAAATAGATTTATAATAAGAAAAATCAGCTCCGGTAATTCCGGGATAAATATCTACCAGATCAAAACCGGATATAAATAAACGTGTTGTAGCCCCAACTTTTGCTCCACAAAAAGATATAATTCCGCGGCCCGCCGGCAAACCTGTTAGTGTATACGAAGTAAATGTTGCTCCATTATCTGCTGAAACTAATAAATTTTTTGCAGCTCCTATATAAATATTTGTTCCATCAAAAAAAACACCGCCAACATGTGCTGCTCCGCTCCCCATATTAGTATAAATATTTGTGAAACTTGTTCCGCCATTGGAAGAAAAATAAATTTTATTATAGGAGGCAATTACAATTCTTTGTGTGGAATTATCATCAGTAAAAATGGAATAACAATCCCCTGAAGTAGGATCTGCAATCGGAGTCCAGTTAACTCCTCCATCTATCGATTTGACCGGATAATTTGCCTCCGTAAAAAAATCGTTGTCAAGGGCATATCTAAGGAGATTGTCGGAAGTATATGCAACTTTTGCCGAGGTAACAGCCGTTAATTTACCAAATGGAAGCGTTTCCCAATTTACTCCCGAATTTGTTGTGTGATACATTCCGGTCATATCGCAGGTTATATACATCTCGTTGGCATTCAACGGATTTATTGATGGCGAAAAAAGGGCTCCACCTCCACCTATTCCACGACTTTCCCACAAAACATCCTGCCCAAATAAAGTAAAACAAAATTGAGTATACACGGAAAATGCGATCAATAAATAAATTTTCTTTGACATAAAGATCAGTTTAGAGGTTAATTCGCGTGTATGTCAAAATGGAAGAGTAACACAATATTAAAATATAATATTTTATTGACCAAATAATAAGTCCATAGAAATTGAAAGTATAATCTTTTGCTGGGTCATACACCTAAATGCAAAATTCCGGTTAAGGTGAGATAATAAAACACAGCACCGGCAGCTAACCAACTATCAAATCGATCCAAAATTCCGCCATGCCCCGGTATCAACTTGCTAAAATCCTTGATGCCGTGTTTGCGTTTGTAAAACGAAGCCAGCCAATCACCAACCACTGCGCTTATTATTAACACCAAACACATTATAAAGGTCTCCATGGTAGTAGCCTCTACCCAATATCCTATAAAATAAGCAGTTAGCATTGCCATCAATGCGCCTCCAATTAATCCTTCCTTTGTTTTGCTCGGACTGATCTTCGGAAAAATTTTAGTTCTTCCGAAAATTTGACCGCATATCTGGGAGAATCCATCAAACACAAAAACGATCATAAAAATATAGAGCATTGCATTTGTTGTAAATGTTTTTGCCATTAAATAAAATCCGAAACTTAAAAACACATAAATTAAAAATGTTACACAATAAAACAAAATAGTGCGATTTTTCACAGTGATATATTTAGCTATTTCAAAAAGCCCGATAATTAATATAAACATGGTTAACAAATAAAAATATTTCGTAAAATATAAGATATAGATCACCAAAATATGAACTATAATAAAATGCATAACCAGTTTTAGCCATCGCTCCTTTCGAATTTCTGAAGATGCAGTGCGGTTTGCAAAAGCGGTTCCAATGATACCGATGATAAAAAATCCCTCCAGTAAATAAAATAATTCCTTCATCACCATTTATTTTTTAGCACCCAATACAAACCTTTTACATCTGAACGTTTTTCACGCAGTTTTAATAAGATTATGATCTCTTCAGTTTTAGCTAAACAGCCTGCAATTATCATAACATAATAAAACCATTCCATATACCAGGAAGAAAGCAAACAAACTAAAAATATACCTTGCAAGTATCCCGTGATTTTTGAAGAAAATAAATGTAGCCCCACAAGATTCCGAAAACGAATAAAAGCTATGGAAACACTAATAATATATAAAATTAAGAATACACTTAAACCTATTATATGATCCTTAACAAAACTCCATTCAAACACAAATACACCTCCAAATGCAAGGATATAACTTCCAAAATCGGCCCATGAATCGAGTTTTGCCCCAATGAGAGTGCGTTGATTAAAATTCCGTGCAATAAACCCATCTAAAATATCTGTAACCAAATTAATGATAAGCAGTGTTACAAATATTTCCTGTTTTTCCTTCAATAAAAAATACAAAATAACCGGAAACATCACTAATCTATATAAGGAAAGCACATTCGGGATCGTCCAAAACTTTTCTTTATAGGGTGGGATATGATATATCGATTTTCGCATAATAGTTAATGCTTACTCACATAATATTCAAAATATTTACATTCTCCTATTGCTTTTTGATAAAACTCAGTTTCAGAATACTTATTCTTTATTATAGAAAAATTTGTTCTGTAATTATCCTTCAAACCATTCACATTTTCATAATCAAAATCATCACTTCTGTAATAATCGTTTTGTTCACACTTTGCAAACATAAAATAATTTAAAGCCGCAAATTCTTTTCCGCGGGATCCTTCTGCTGCAAGATTGTAATAATATTTTGCCTTTCCCAAATCGTAAATATCATTGTAATACCAGGAATAGCTATCATTCTGATCAACCTTACTTAATTCGCAACCGTGGCAGCGATAATAGTCCAGAGACATCCATGCATTTCCCCAATACGACATATTGTAATACGCATTTCCCAACAAATGCTGTAACTCTGTTTTATTTTCAGGATCCTTTTTTAATTTGCCCTCCATTTCCACAATTTTTTGGCACAAACTCATTTTAGTATAATCACCCGGATATTCTTTAAAATCGCAATCGTGACAATCGTAAATATGTATAACAAATGGATCGGCAGGCAACAACATATTTGGATGTAATTTATTCTTCATGCCTGAAAAAATTCCTATTGCTTCCTTAAAACGTGCTTCCCGCATTAAAAGTGTACCTTTTATTTCCAGCATATCATCGGCATCATAGGGATATATCGAAGCAAGGAATTTATCAAAATCAGAATTATTTCTATTCGTAAAATAATTATATAATTGGTCAACGGGTGCCTTTTCAGGTTGTTCATAAATATCGTAATGTTCAACAGCGTTTGCCCTGCACATTTCTGCCTGAACAGGTTTATCAACGGCGAGATAATATTTCATCAGGCGATACATCACTAATCTTCTTGCATCACTTTTATTGGTATAAAGTGCTCCATCATCCGTTGACAACCATTCGAGATCCGCCTGTATCATTATTTCATTTTCTGCAGATATTAAACCAAAGGATTCTACCTTGTTTAATATGCTCGTAATTTTTGTCTGCGACCACATTTCGGATTGCGCATCAGAATTTACCATAGCTTTTTTGCAATATATTTCACAGCCCGCAAAATCCTTTTTTAAATATAACAAAAACGCAGCGGCATTATACCAATATTCGGGACTGCGCATTTTATTGAGGGTAATTGCCTGTTGAATAATGTTAAAAACTTCGTTTATATTGTTTGACTCGAACCAATTAGAATTCAATTCTTCCATTTCGCCCTCATAGTCAAAACTCCATCGAACGGGCATATATGTTCTCTGAATCTTTTCCACCTCACGCGCTAACAACAATTCAATTTCTTTCGAACCGGGATCCAGTTTCAACATTTCCTGTAATGCAGGAACAGCGGAATTATTTTGGTTAATTCCCGTTAGCAACCATAAAATATTTTTTTCATGATCGTTTTTACACATGGCGAGACATTTTTGCCAAGTATCTTCATTATCTATCCAAAAATCGCGTTCGCTGTATAATCTTCTGCTTAAACATTTGTCAAAAACAATGGAGTTGTAATAACTCGCTTCTGCAAATTTATTTAAGCGCCAATATGCTCCGGCCCTTAACGACAAACACCAGTAATAAATAACGGTTTCCTGCTTTTTGGAATCACCAACAAACTGATCAAATAGCGATAAACATTTTTCGTATTGTTTACTATAATGCGCCGCTCGCATTGCCTGATAAGTATATCTCAATTTCAAAAAAGGATCCTTTACTGATTTTGCAAGGCCTTCTGCATTCTTTGTTATATCCTGAAGTGGCGCCTGTTCACGTGGGGATTCTTCCCACCAACCATATTCAGCAACATAAGGCTCCGCTCTTTTCGCAAAAAAGAGATAGTCGAAAGATTTTGAGGGATAATTATTTTTCCAATATTGCACCAAAACATTATTTTTCCATCTTTCGGATATAACCTCCTTTCCCTTAAAATAATTTTCAATAGCATTAAAATCCTCAATACCGGAATTGTAAATCAAATCCTCAATATCAGCAGCGGAAATTTTATTTTCAAAATATACTACCCAATCGTTCACATTGGCATTTTTACTTTCAAAAAGATCGATTGCATATTCCTCTCCATTTTCACTCCAATCCGTTTGGCCACCCTTCCAATAATGATAAGAAAAAAGAAAGGGATATAATTCGGGATAGTTGATCAATTCTTGCCTGAACGGCAATAATATATTTTCGTCCTCATCATAACCCCAAGAACAGGAATTTGCCATCTGTATTGGAATTATGGTTAGTGTACTACTTAAAAGAAGAATAAATAGCTTCGAAGTTTTCATTTGTGTAATGTTTAATAATATTTTGATCCAGGTGATATAAAATTACAGTTCGGTCGGCACTTTTCAAATGTTCGTTTAAAAGTTTTGCAGCGGCTAAACTGCTTTCTGCTGTTTGAGTCTCCAGTTTAATCGTATTTCCCTCTACCAAAAACTGACCTTCAAAATAAAAATTCTTTTTGGTTATATATATACTCTCCTCAGAATTTATAAATAAAGAGTCCGCCATATCCTCCTTATATAATGGGTAAAATATTTTGAGCAATTTGCCCTCATCAAATAATAATCCCCAACTAAAACATGCAATGGCCACATCAAGAGGCAAGGGATATTCATTAATATTTTCAATATACTGAAGAGCGATATTTGCCTCAAAAATGGAATTTTTTGTATTCACATTTTCAATATCTCCCATATTATAAAACATGAGTGTCCCGCGATCAACCGGAGGAACTCCCGTTTTTTCAAAGTATTTAATTTGGTGCAAACGGATTGTGGCGCTCCATTTCATTTGCTTAAATGCGGGGAAATTTTTTATTGCTTCAATTAAAAAAAAATAGGACTGCTCCGTAGTTTCTGTCCAATCACAATCCAATTGTATTTCCTTAGGAGAGGTTAAATTATTTGTTTCCACTAGGTATTCAATTTTTCTGGCGATCTTAAATGCAAGTAGTTTTATAGCAGTATCGTTTTTTACACCCAATTTCTCGAACGTTTCATTTGTAATAAAAACTACGGGAATTAATTGCGTAGCATCCGGTATTTTTTCCTTAAATGACAGGGTAGCGAGTGGAACAGGTTGACCTGAACCGGCATCCCAACCCACATCAAAAAATTTAACATAGAGTTTTTTTACACAAAGCACTTCTAGTGATTCTTCTTCCTGCTCGCTTAAATTAAATCCGCTTTGCCAGAAATAAAATGCAGGAATTACACTTATTTCTTGTTTTTTGCAAGAAAGAATTAATAGTAGCAGAGGCAATAAATAGCGCATAACGTTTAGAAGCTTTGCGAGGTGGCGGAAATTGAAGCAAAATAGTTCATAGTTGGTAAAAATTATCAATTGAAAATATAGGTTTCAATAATACAATTCATGCTGCCATTTTGCAAAGTTTTTGTTATAGACAGTGGTTGTGGTTGGTATGTTTACTCAGTATATAAATATAATTAGCATAAAAGTTAATGAAGACGGAATTAATTCATTGCTTCTATGGTAGTATTAGTAATAGTAATGGTATTGTTTTCATTTGCAACCGACCAGGTAAATGTTAAATCTATTGCCTGACTTACAGTAGTGTCTATAGTGAAAGTTGATGTGTTGACCATTTCTCTTGTAAAACCATTTGTAGCATTTGAATTATAACCAAAGTATCCTTGAGCAGCAACAGTACCTGAAACTCCAAGTGTTCGGCAGGTTAGAATTGTCATTATTTCAACCCTTCTATTACTAAGAGATGCGGTTGCTGCACCAGTTGTGGTTGCAATTACTGTTGAACCTAATTTTGCTTTTACCGTCCAATTTGGAGCGGATGCATCTGTACTGACATACCCGTATGCTTTAATTATATAACTTTTTCCAGCAACGAGTGAATTGGCATTTATTGTTAAAGAACCTACACCTGATGCCAATAAAGTTGTTTCAGTAGTTGTATTCGCAACGGTTTTATCTGCAATAGCAGTAAAAGAGAAACTGGCGTTAATTGTGATTGCACCTGCAGAATTATTTACCGAAATACCAGTTCCGGCTGTAAGTGTAGCTTTTTCAAATGTGCATCCGGAAGTTTTGCCTATTAACAATTCTCCATCAGAAATTGTGGAATTATATTTTACAATCTTTCCACTTCCGTCTACTTGAAACTGACTTGAACTTCCAACAGTAAGCACATTATCAGGAGTTGCATCAGTGCCAAAATTGGTTCCTCCATAATATGTACTTGAGCCGACTGGAAATTCAAAAAGACCCGTAGTTATTGCAACCGGAGGTGATCCTGTTGTTGACCGTAAACGAGTTTGAATAACAGCGGCGTTATTATTTCTGACATTATCGAAATAAACTGTGTTTGCACTGAAGTCCAACCAAATATTTAACCCTCTCGAACCGGTTGAATTTTGAATAAAAATACCTGCATCACCATTTGATGTACCCTCTATAGAGAAAAACCGGTCATCATCACTTGCACCCCAGCCTATTGAGGGCGTGGTATTATATAACCCTGTTTCCAGATACGTTAAACCTGCATTACCTGATGGATCAATCATTAAACTCATGTGATTTCCACTTCCCACGGCAGTTAAATACCGTGTAGTTTTAATTCCGGCATAGGCCGCAGTATTTGAAGCTGTCTGGTCAATGGCTGCATAAATTCCAAAACCGCCACGATTTGAAGTTTCAAATCCATCTGTACCACAACCGGTACACCATCCTTTACCCGTAAACTCAGCCATTGCCTGATCATCTTTTGTGGGTGCGGGAACGGAAGCGGTTCCACTGGTAGTTCTACCTGTAAAAGTAGAAGTATGATATTTTGGATTATCAGAAGTGCCTCCATAAGTAGTGACATTTATACCGCCATCCTGACCATTTATATCTTCATTTATATAGGCATCTTTATAAACATTAATTCCGAGTTTAGCGGCATTTGTACTAACGTTAGTCACAACAAATCTGCCCTCACTAGTAAATTCAAATTTTTCCGTGCCATTAAAGGATCCTATAATGGCTTCAACACTACCTCCTGTAGCATAACTAAATCCAGTGGATCCAGGCGAAGTAAATGCAATAGAAGGTGCAGCTACTGAACCGTTTGTGAAAAATGCTATTCCAGGAAAAGTTTTATTACCACTACCAAAAGTTTGATTGGAAGTATTTATTATTCCACTTGATCCAGATGCAGCTACTGGGAGATCAGCGGCAACAATACCTCGGAAATCTGGTGTTCCTGCGACAACATTAGGTGCTGCGAAAAAAGTATTTGCAGTAATGCTAGTTTGGAATTTTAATTTTAAAGTACCATTAGAAGTCAGCTGCGAATTCTCAACCGGTGCAATAAATAATGACATAGGGGCCTCTAAACCGACCGAAGTTAATTGTCCTTTCACAATTAAGGTAGACAATAATACGATAATAAAAATTAATTTCTTCATTTGTACTATTTTTAGTTATTCAATGATTGTAATTAGCTTTACATCAGACATGTTTTCTATAATAATAATAACCCATGCCGGACCGATATATGATACAGGTAGATTTATTATTAAAAATTTATTGTAGATAAAACGATTTGAATATATTTTTTCGCCAAGCGCATTTAGTATTTCAATTCTTACTTCACTGATAGATAGTTCTGGTAATCTTATTTTAAAATTACCACTATTTGGATTCGGGAAAACTTCAATCGCCAATTGTATTGCGTTCTCTATAAAGACCAATCCATCATCAATCGTATCATTACAATTATCGTCAAGCCCGTTTAATATTTCGTTTGAGAAAGGGTTGATGAATGGATTTGAGTCATCGCAATCCAAACTATTTGGTACATATCCTGAAGGAGGTAAAAGAATACAAAAAAAATCTGCATTTAATGAATCTCCGTATAAATCTCCATCTGTATCTGCATAATATAAAACAGGTTCATGAATTAGATTATTTGCATCATCACAATCAGTTGAATCTGCAACAAACTCGATAATTTCCGTTAGGCAGGTAATAGTGTCTATTAATATATTCCCGTAACCATCATTATCATTATCGTAATACAACACAAAAATCGATAGTCCTTCATCAATATCGCCATTACAATTGTCGTCAAATTCATTACATATTTCTTCGGCCCCAGGATAAGTTGCAGCGTCCGAGTCATTGCAATCAGTATTATTTGATACATAGCCCGGGGGAGTTGTGCAATGTGCCACCGTTTCTGTAATATCTCCAAATCCGTCTCCGTCATTATCAGCATAAAATTCTGAAGGAGTGCAATTCCCTTCAAGTTTTACCACCCAATAATCCCCGTTCATATTATTCTCTGTTTTATCGCCAGATATATCAGAATTTGAGATACCTCCTAAGATAAATCCTCCATCAGCAGTTTCATTAAAATCATATAATACATCGGCAGCAGAACCGCCAATAACCTTTTGCCATAAAATATTACCAAAACTGTCCAATTTTATTATCCAATAATCTTCAGCTCCTTTGCTTGCTTCGTCCTTTTCACCGGATATTGGTGAAATTGATGTTCCGCCAACAATATATCCGCCATCCCAGGTTTGTCGAGTGCAATCAAGAAATTCGCTTAAATTACCTCCTATCGTATTTTGCCACATTATATTGCCCAAACTATCTAATTTAATTACCCAATAGTCATAGCTGCCGTAATTATCTTCTGTCTTATCACCTGATATAGGAGAGTTTGAAGAACCACCTAAAATATATCCTCCATCATCAGTTTTTTGTATACTATATAATAAGTCATCAATTGAACCTCCAATTGTTTTTTGCCATAGAAGATTGCCTGTGCTGTCTAATTTTATGATCCAATAATCAAAGCCCATGCTTCCATCAGTTTTATCCCCAGAAATTACTGAATTAGAATAACCGCCTAATATGTATCCACCATCTGTGGTTTGTTCAATGCTATTTAAAACATCTGTCCCCGAACCTCCAATCGTGTTTTGCCATTTAATATTTAATTCGCTATCTATTTTTACAATCCAATAATCTTCAAGCCCTTCGCTTGCTTCGGTTTTATCCCCTGAAATGCCTGAAGCTGAATATCCGCCAATTAAAATAAATCCCCCATCTATTGCTTGTTTTGAGCATATGAAGTAATCATTTAATGCGCCACCGATTGTATTTTGTAAAATTATTTCACCCAAACTATCAATCTTTAATATCCAATAATCAAATTGCCCGTTTGTGGGTTCTGTTTTATCGCCCGAGAGGGTAGAACTAGATATTCCGGCTAAAATATATTCGTGGTTTTTTGTTTGTTGCACCTCATATAATTTATCATCTCCAAACGCTCCGATAGTTTTTTGCCATTCAATACTACCAGTGTCGTTTAGCATAATTATCCAATAATCGATATAAGCAAAATTGTCCTCCGTTTTTTCCCCCGAACTATCGGAATCTGAAAAACCGCCTAAAAAATATCCCCCGTCATTTACTTGAATCACACTATATAACCAATCACCATAAGCCCCCCCAATCGTATTCTGCCATTCAATATCCGGCGCCTGTGAGAAAGAAGCGACCGAAATGGTGATTGAAAAAAGGGCGGGAAGTATTTTTTTCATTTTAATTTTTTTTTGTGAAGAAAAATCAGTTTGCAATAATTAAACCGTATATGAATTTATTTTCAATTTTTATTTGAATAATTGCGAAACCAGAAATGATTCAGGTAATTCTATTTGAATAGCATTTGCTGAATTAAATTGTTTTGAATAAAGGGTTTCTCCAGTTAAATTAAACACGGAAACATTAACTTCTTCTGAATTTGCACCTTGAAGTATAACCTGAAAATTGCCCGTATTTAAATTTGGGTATATTTGGAAGATGGATGAATTTATATTTTCAATTGCAACCAAACCTTCATTAATAGAATCATTACAATTATCATCAAGACCATTTAATATTTCTTCTGCTCCAGGGTAGATTGTTGGATTTGTATCATCGCAATCGGTTGAGTCAAAAACAAATTCCCCAATTTCAATTAAACAAGTGGATGTATCTGTAGATGGATTTCCATATCCGTGTAAATCAGCATCCAAATAATAAGTAAAAATTGGTAACCCTTCGTCAATAACAAAATTACAATTATCATCTAAACCATTGCAAGTTTCTATTGCACCTGGATTAATAGTCGCAATTAAGTCATTACAATCTGAATAATTTGAAATATATCCAATCGGTGATATACACGCTAAAATAGAATCAGAATTATTTCCATAACTATCAAGATCGTTATCTTTATAAAAAGTTGAATTTATACAATCACCTGAAAGTTTAATTACCCAATAATCATTAGCGCCTAAAGATTCTACTGTTTTATCTCCTAAAACAGGAGAGGAGGAATATCCTGCGAGAATATATCCATTATCAGTTGTTTGGTCAATTCCTTTGAGAAAATCACCAAGCCATCCGCCAATTGTTTTCTGCCAAAGTATATTTCCAAGCGTATCGAGTTCTAAAATCCAGTAATCTTCAAAGCCTATGTTTGGATCAGCTTTAATCCCTGAAATATCTGAAAATGAATATCCCCCAAGAATATAGGCGCCTGTATTAATTTGTTTTATGCTTCTTAATAAATCATTATAGCTACCCCCAATTGTTTTCTGCCATTGCATTTCACCATCGCTATCGATCTTCACTACCCAATAGTCATGAATTCCAAAATTAATTTCATTTTTATTGCCAGAAATGTCTGAATCAGAAAATTCTCCCAAAATGACCCCCCCATCAAGCGTTTGGTCTGAACTATAAAGGTATTCAGTTGATGTACCACCGAATGTATTTTGCCATTCGATATTACCTAAGCTGTCAAGCTTTAAAACCCAATAATCTCCACTTCCACTAAAACCATTTGAACTTTTATCCGCGGATATTGTGGAATTTGACATCCCCCCAATAAAACAGCCACCCTCGTCTGGAGCAAGTGTTGTATATAAATAGTCATACTCATTACCTCCTAACGTATTTTCCCATTCCACAACCCCAATACTGTCTATTTTTACAATCCAATAATCAAAATATTCATCACTTGCCTCAGTCTTATCGCCAGAAATAGGAAAATTAGATCGCCCTCCGAGTATATAACCTCCCTCAGTAGTTTGTGCCAAACTATATAAATCGTCGTTTCCAGCGCCACCAATTGTATTCTGCCATTCAATATTTCCCAATGCATCTATTTTTACTACCCAATAAAATCAATGCTACCCATTAAGCTTGGCTCGGTCTTGTCGCCTGAAATTCCTGAATTTGAATATGCCCCCAAAATATATCGTCCGTCAGAGGTTATTTCAAGTTCTGCAAGTATATCATTTGAATTAGCACCAATTGTGTTTTGCCATACGATTACACCAAACGAATTTAATTTTACAATACAATAATCAACAACCATGATAAAATATAGTATTCTTTTTTTCATTTTAGAAAAAAGTTGCTTTATACCGAAAATTACTACTTTTTTTAAAATTGTTCTAATTTGTCAGAAAAAACTGTGTCATAATAAACTTGACCTCTTTTATTAAATCATGAAATTAGCCCACAAAAATTTATTCAATAGTCTTAGCTTGTGAAATGGCTAACTATAATAAAATTTCACAACCCTTATCTTTACACCATGCGTCCGCTTCGACAGCTTGCCACTCAAACAGCAATCTATGGTTTAACCACCATTTTGGTGCGCATGCTCAATTACCTGCTTGCTCCATTGCATACCAGGGTTTTTACTGATCAGGCAGATTATGGTATTATTTCTGAAATGTACACTTACGTTACCTTTATTAATGTGATTGCCATGTTTGGGTTAGAAACCGCATTTTTTCGTTATGCCTCCAATAACTCAAATGAACTTGATAAAAATAAAATTTTTGGCTCTGCCCAACTTTCCTTAATTGTTACAACATTATTATTGGTCGGATTGCTCATAATTTCAGCAGGCGATATCGCCACCGCATTAAATTACGCAGGAAGAAATAATTATATCATCTTTTTTGCTTTGATCATCGGATTTGATACGCTTGTTAATATTCCATTTGCAAAATTGCGGTTGGAAAACAGACCCTGGAAATATTTTACTTTTAAATTCATCAACATCCTCGTAAATATTTTATTGAACATATTTTTCCTTTGGCCTGCACTTAAAAATGATTACACCTTATTTTCAGCATTCGGATACACTTACCAACCTGAATACGGAATTTTATATGTTTTTATAGCGAATTTAATTGCAAGTGCCATTACTTTTTCTTTATTTATCCCCGCTCTTTTCCATATCAAATTCGACATTTTAATCTGGAAAAAAATGATGCGTTATGGCGCTCCATTAATCATTCTAGGATTGGCAGGAATGATTAATGAAACACTCGACAGAGTTTTATTAAAATACTGGGGTTCGGGAACAATTAACGACAATATGAAACAAGTAGGTATCTATAGCGCCGTGTATAAGATTTCTATCTTTATGACCCTTGCCGTACAAGGATTTAGGATGGGAGCAGAACCCTTCTTTTTTAATCAATCGCTGGAAAAAAATGCACCCATAACCTATGCAAATGTTATGAAATATTTTGTAATTGTTTGCTGTATCATTTTTTTAGGTGTTGGAATGTTTCCGGATATTTTCAAGATCATTATTGGGGAAGAATATCACGAAGGATTACACATTGTTCCCATATTATTATTGGCAAATTTATTTCTCGGAATTTATTACAACCAAAGTGTTTGGTATAAACTTACTGACAAAACCGTTTTTGCAACAATAATTCCTATAGTTGGCGCAATTATCACGATCTGTTTAAATTTTTTGCTTATACCTGTTTTAGGATATACAGGAGCAGCATGGACAACCTTATCGTGTTATTTCAGTATGGTGGTAATGAGTTTTATTATTGGTCAAAAACATTATCATGTTCCTTACAATCTTCGAAAAATAATCGCTTACTTATTTGTTTCCATCGTTCTTTGTCTTTTCGGATTAGGATTATATAATACTTTAGATAATTATATTCTTTCCGTTGTGATCAGGGTGATACTTATAACGCTATTTTTTGTATTTGCCTGGTGGCTCGATATCAGTAAATTAGCAAGATCAAATGACAATTAAATTTTTAACATGTTAAATATCCGAATTATAAATAAGTCGCAAAACGCAAATCCCGCATACGCAACTTTACACGCAGCAGGAATGGACCTGAAAGCGGATATTCCCGATAAAATTGAAATTCTGTCGCTTGAACGTTGCCTTGTGCCAACCGGAATTTTTTTAGAGTTACCTGTTGGCTATGAAGCCCAGATCCGCCCGCGCAGTGGACTTGCCATTAATTCAGGCATAACACTTTTAAATTCCCCCGGCACAATAGACGCCGATTATCGCGGTGAGATCAAAGTAATTATGATAAACCTGTCGAAACAACCCTTTTATATTAATCCCGGTGACAAGATCGCTCAAATGGTGGTAACTAAACACGAGATTGTGCAATGGGAAAATACCACGGAACTTTCGTCTACAGACCGTGATACAGGTGGGTTTGGACATACGGGAAAGTAATTTCACACCTTTCCTGCTTCGCCACTGCAATGCCTATCGGCTGATATTATATCTTTGCAGCCCAAACAATCAATAGATATGAATATTATTATTCCAATGGCGGGAATGGGCAAAAGAATGCGACCACACACACTCACTGTGCCAAAACCGCTGATACCTGTTGCCGGAAAAGCAATTGTACAGCGACTTGTGGAAGATATCGCACAAACTACCGATGAAAAAATTGAGGAGATTGCCTTTATAGTTGGTCGTTTTGGAAAAGAAGTAGAAGATGGATTGGTGAGAATTGCGGAGGAACTTGGAGCAAAAGGAAAGATCTGTTATCAGGATGAACCCCTCGGTACTGCCCATGCAATTTTGTGTGCCGGAGATACTATCAGCGGACATATCATAATTGCCTTTGCTGATACGTTATTCAAAACTGATATCAAGATAGATACTAATAACGACGGCATTATTTGGGTGAATAAGGTAGATAACTGGAGGAATTTTGGTGTTATTGAGCTCAATAATGAAGGATTCATCACCAATTTTGTAGAAAAACCAGATCATTTTGTATCTGACCTTGCCATAATAGGTGTATATTATATGAAGGATGGCGACTTATTGCGCAAGGAAATGCAATATTTAATTGACAACAACATTAAGGAAAAAGGAGAATTCCAATTGACCAACGCACTGGAAAGCATGAAACAAAAGGGATACAAATTTAGTCCGGGCAAGGTGGATGAGTGGTTGGACTGTGGCAATAAAGATGCAACAGTTTATACCAATCAGCGCATTCTCGAATTAAAGAAAGACAGCGAAAAACTCATTTCAGATTCTGTGAAATCGGTTAACTCTGTTATTATTTCTCCTTGTTATATCGGTGAAAATGTGGTGATAGAAAATTCAGTTGTAGGTCCGCACGTATCCATTGGAAAAAACTCAACAGTTAAAAATTCGTTAATACGGAATTCAATCATCCAAAATTCCGTTACTATTGTAGAAAAAAATATCTCCAACTCCATGATAGGCAGTTTTGCTTCTGTTGAAGGCAAAGCAGAAGATCTAAGTTTAGGAGATTACAGTACTCAGGCATGATAAAAACAACTAAACACTTTTTTTACCTTTTATCCATAGTTTTTTTACTTACAGTATCTGCATGTAATGCAACTAAAAAAACGCAAAGTGAAAATACAGTTCCTGTAAGAGGACCTCAGAAATCTATTTCTGCTAAAAGTGAAGGAAAAATTGATTCTGCAGAAATTGAACGCTTATATATTGATGGTTGTAAATATCTTGCTACTGACGATATTGAAAAAGCAGTAAATGCATTTAGTGATATTTTAAAAGCAGATGCAAATAACACTGCCAGTATGTTTCAATTGAGTACCATTTATTTTAAATATGGTCAGTTGGGAGATGCACAGGAATATATCAGAAAAGCAGTTGCACTTGAGCCTAAAAATATTTATTATCAATTATTGTATGCCGATATTCTTTCCTACGGATCTTCCTTTGATAATGCAGCCGAAGTGTATGAAAATATTCTGAAGGATAACGCATTTAGCGAAGAAGTTTATTATCGTTTAGCATACAGTTACGAGAAAGCAGGAAAAAAAGAAGATGCAATAAAAACAATGCAAAGACTGGTTGCAATAGCGGGAGAAAACGAATTCGTTTTATTTGAATTACAGCGTTTATACGCCATGAACGATCAGCCGCAAAAAGCGATTGATGCCATTCTTAAACTTATTATATTGGATCCATACAACACAGGATATCTCCGATATTTAAGTGAATATTACGAACGCGCCGGCCAACTGGAACTGGCACAACAAACATTTGATAAATTATTGCTCACGGATAGCAACAATGTCGACCTGCAATTCAGGAAAGCGAGTTTTCAAAAAAAGGCAGGTGATGAAAATGCCTATTTCTCCACTATGCACAAATCATTTGCAAATGGATTAGGCAATATTGATACAAAAATATTTTATTTGGTATTATTTGTTGATTCACTCGATAAACCAAATTTTAAATTAAAAGATACCGTTTTAACCTGGACAAAATTATTAGTGGAAGCCCATCCGGATGATGCAAAATCCTTCGCAATGCGCGGAGATTTTTTATTTTATTCCGGCGAATTAAGAGGTGCTGCTGCTGTATATAATAAATCGCTGGAACTCAGAAGCGATATATATGATGTTTGGATAAAAATGTTTTATATTTATTCTGACCTGAGAGAATTTGATTCGTTGAAATATGTCACCACTTCAGCAATAGAATTATATCCCAATCAACCACTCGCGTATTATTTTAATGCCGTTGCACTTAATAATTTAAAGGATGTTGACGGAGCAATTAAAACATTAAAAAGAGGCTTGCCACTTACAGTTTCCAATGTGCAATTAAGAGCAGACATGTATACTGAACTCGGCAATGCTTATAATGACATAAAAAACTATTCTGAATCTGATAAGGCATTTGAAAATAGTTTGCAGTTGAATCCCGACAATCCATTTACACTGAATAATTACGCATACTTTTTATCTGTTCGAAACGAGAATCTGGAGAGAGCAGCAGAAATGTCGGCTGCGTCCATAAAATTAATTCCTGATAATGCATCATTGGAAGATACTTATGCTTGGATATTATATAAACAGAAAAAATATAAGGACGCTAAATTGTGGATGGAAAAGGCTTTGTTACACGGCGGTAAAGAAAGCGGCACAGTTTTAGAACATTACGGGGATATATTATATAAACTGGGCGATAAAGATCAGGCAGTGGAATATTGGATTAAAGCAAAAGCAGCCGGAGAAACTACAGATTTGATCGATAAAAAGATCAAGGATAAAACCTTATATGAATAAACTTATTTCTTTTTTCATTTTAGTTGCCTTTTCCTATTCCTCTTGCGAGACCACTAAAAATATTTTTGGCAATAAGATAAAAGAAACTACAGTTGAAGAACTTAATACGAAGGTTTTAGAAAAAACAATTATCTACAAAACTTTTTCCGGAAAAGCGAATATTGATATCACCGGTCCAAACATCAGTCAAAGTGTAAATGCGCAGATCGATATTTTAAAAGATTCCGTTATCGGCATCTCACTCCGGGTTTTAGGTATTGAAGGTGCAAGGGTGATGATAACTCCCGATTCCATAAAAATTCTCGACCGTTTAAATCAACAATATATTCCAAGAAGTTTTTCTTTTATAGAAACTAATTTTTCACTTCCCATCACTTTTTCCGATTTAGAAAATCTTATTTGCGGAAATCCGGTTTTTTATAACAATACAACACTCTCACAGGGAATAAGTGACGACAAATATGTACTCTTTGCGCAAAAGGATGTTTATAAAAACACGATATGGCTTAGTGCTGACCTCGATATACTGCGTATGTTTATCGAAGATTTAATGAACAAAAGAACGCTTACCCTCACTTACGATGAGTTTGATAAAATAGAGGGAAGACAATTTGCGTTCTTACGTACCATTTTAATAGATGCCACCGATGATTTTACAGCCAATATTGCATTTTCAAAAATCACCTTCGACCAGCCCTTTGAATTTACTTTCAACGTTAATCCAAAGTACGAGCGGATTGATTAATCCTATTCTAAGCCTTTTTATTCTGCTATTTATTTTCAGTGCTGATGTTTCCGGTCAAACCGGAAATAAAAAGACGCTGCAGAGTAACTATGAGAAATTACAGGATGAAATAAAAGATGCAGAAGATCTGTTGTCCTCAACAAAGAAAAAAAAGGAAAACTCCCTCGACGAATTAAAATTATTGAACAGAAAAATTGATATGCGGGAGGAAGTGATCAGCAATATTGCACAACAGGTTTCCGGAGTAAATAAACAATTGACCGAAACAAATGCCGCCATAAATGCAATGGAAACAGATATGGACGAATTGAAAAAACAATACGCTCAAATGGTTTATTACACGTATTTAAATGATGAAAATTTTAAACCCCTGCATTTTATTTTTTCTGCAAAAAGCATTAACGATGCATTCCAGCGAATGCAGTATATACGTTCGTTTCACAGTTTTAGAAAGGAACAGATAACAGCAATAGAAGAAATAAGTGAAACGCTTAAAAATAAAAGAAATATTATTGAAGAGGACAAGGAGGAAAAAGTAGTTTTACTTACAAAGGAGGAGCAACAAAAAAAGAAACTGGATGAAGAAAAAGCATCAAAAGATAAAACGGTAAAATCGTTGCTCACCAAAGAAAAGGATCTTAAAAAACAAATCGATAAAAAGAAAAAGGATGCAACCAATCTCAATAAAAAAATTCAAGGGATAATTGCGGAGGAGATCAGAAAAGAAAAAGAAAAAGCAGAGGCCGCAGCACTCGCAGCAGCAAAATTAAAAGCGGCAGAAAGTAAAACCACCGGCAGCGAAACCAAAACAACTACCACTCCAACCACAGAGAAAAAAACGACAACGGAATCAAAAACGGTTAACCTCGGACTCACTCCGGAGATGCAATTAATTTCCAAAAACTTTGAAGGCAATAAAGGTAAATTACCCTGGCCCGTTGAACGGGGAACTATAACGGAGCGATTTGGAAAACATGCACACCCGGTTTTAAGAGATGTGGTAATTGAAAATAACGGAATAGATATCGCAACTACAGAAGGTTCAACCGTAAGAGCGGTGTTTGAGGGCGAAGTAGTAAATATTATTTTCAACCCTGCATTTCAGAAGGGAGTGATCATAAAACACGGCGAATATTACTCCGTTTACACCAATATTGCAGAAGTAACGGTTAAAGCCGGCGACAAAATAACAACCAAACAAAAGATAGGCACAGCCTGGGAAGATCCCGAGGAAGGAAAAACCGAAGTGCATCTGGAGATCTGGAAAAACACGGTAATTCTGGATCCTGCGCTTTGGATAAGCAAATAAATTTGAACGAGGTCGCTTTTCGCATAGATAAAACAGCTACCTTTGTTTTAATAATCAAATTGTTCAAGAAATGAATACTGTGTTATTACTTGCAATGCCTAGCGGAATGGAATGGATAATAATCGTTTTAGCTATTTTACTACTTTTTGGCGGAAAGAAAATTCCGGAACTGATGCGTGGTATCGGTAAAGGAATTCGCGAATTTAACGATGCTAAAAACAACGTTAGCCGAGAAATACGCGAAGGCGTTAATGACGAACCAAAGAAGACTGAAGATAAATAATTTATCTCCCTCCTTCCATGAGTTTAGATTTAGGTCCTTTATTACAATCCGGTTTAAGGAATGTTCAGGCTGATTTGTGTGCGGGTAAATTTACTCTCAGGCAAGTTGTGGAGCATTATTTACAGGTAAATCAGGAAAAAAAACACCTCAACGCCTTTTTAGAATTATTTGAACACGATGCATTGCAAAATGCGGATGAAATAGATTCCAGGATCATATCCCAAAAACCGCTTGGTAAATTATTTGGGATGGTGATTGGTGTAAAGGATGTTATCGCAATAAAGGGTAAAAAACTCACTGCATCCTCCAAAATTCTCGCCGATTTCGAATCATTATACAATGCCACGGTAATTGATCGCTTACTCAAGGAGGACGCAATCATTATTGGCCGCTGCAATTGCGACGAGTTTGCTATGGGTTCCAGCAATGAGAACTCGGCTTTCGGACCAGTTTTAAACGATATTGACAATACAAGGGTTTCGGGGGGAAGTAGTGGCGGCTCAGCCGTAGCAGTGCAGGCCGGCTTATGTATGGCGAGTTTGGGTTCTGAAACCGGTGGTTCTATCCGCCAGCCCGCAGCTTTTTGCGGAACAATTGGTATGAAACCCACCTACGGACGTTTATCGCGATACGGTTTGGTTGCATTTGCCTCCTCCTTCGATCAGATCGGTCCTATTACCAATAATGTGGAAGATATGCAGATGATGATGGAGGTAATGGCAGGTTTTGATGCGCATGACAGTACATCATCCACCCACCAACCGCAGCATTACAGCGAAAACGCAGCAATTCAAAAACTCAAAATAGCCTATTACCCGCAAACGCTCGATAATCCCAAAATTGACCCGGAGATAAGCTCAGCTTTGTATAAACTGATAGAGCAACTTCGCGCAGAAGGGCATACAGTTGAACCACAAGACCTTCAGTCCCTCGATTACCTGGTTCCGACCTATTATGTATTAACTACAGCCGAGGCAAGCTCTAATTTGAGTCGTTTTTCCGGCATACATTACGGTTTTCGTGACATGCAAGCCACTGATATGGAGTCCGTTATTAAAAAATCGAGGTCCCATGGCTTTGGAAAAGAAGTACAACGCCGCATTATGCTTGGAACTTTTGTGCTAAGTTCGGGTTATTATGATGCATACTATACGAAAGCACAGAAGGTTAGAAGGATAATTCGTGACGACACAGTTAACACTTTATCTGAATACGACCTTATACTTTTACCGACAACACCCACCACTGCTTTTAAGCTCGGAGAAAAAACAACCGACCCGATAGAGATGTATCTGGCCGATATTTTCACCGTTCAGGCAAATATCACTGGTCTCCCCGCCATCACCGTCCCTTTATTTAGACATAGCAATGGAATGCCATTTGGCGCACAACTTATGGCAAATTACTTTAGAGAAGACATCCTCATGTCTGTGACAGCACACATTCTTAAAAATTATTAAAATTTGGGTGTTGATAAGGTTTTTATTGTGTGTGAGCACAATATTTTTTTAATTTTATAGTTTTATAGCCTTTAGTAACAGCCAAACTAAAATTTACAGGGAACTAACTATGCACTACATCAGAATTACCGTATTATGCCTTTTGCTTGCAGGGGTAGCGAAAGCACAAGTCTCTAATTCTTCTTCCAACGATAAATTGATGTTGAACTCTACCAGTGAGAGTGTCAACGCTTTGGACTCGATGTTTGAAAGTTTTTATTCCACCAATCCGGCATGGAAGTTCAATGAAAAAGATTACGATCTTTTGGGATATGCTGCTACCGATACTCCCAGATTTACACCTGAAGTGTATGCCGCCCGTATTGCGACTATAAACTCTTCTATTCCATACACTTATAACAAATCGGTTCAAGGATTTTTAGACCTCTATTGTATGCGCCGCCGCGGACAGGTTTCCAATATGCTGGGATTAAGCCAAACCTACTTCCCGATGTTTGAAGCAGAACTGGACAGAAATAACATGCCAATTGAACTTAAATATCTTGCTATAATTGAATCTGCATTAAATACCCATGCAGTTTCCAAAGCAGGAGCAACTGGTTTATGGCAGTTCATGTATGGCACCGGAAAATTGATGGGTCTTCAGATTGATACTTATGTGGATGAGCGCCGCGACCCACAATTAGCAACCATCGCTGCAGTTAAATACCTGAAACAACTACACGATATTTATGACGATTGGTTTTTGGCAATTGCCGCTTATAACTGTGGCCCCGGAAATGTGAATAAAGCATTACGCAAAGCAGGTGGTAGTGACAAAACATTTTGGGATATTGAGACCTATTTGCCAAAAGAAACCCGCGGATATGTTCCGGCATTTATAGCTGCAACCTATGTTTTTGAATATCACAAAGAACATAATATTCGTCCTGTTGCTTTTGGATATGATTATAATCTGGCTGATACTATCATGATTACCCATAAAATGACCATTGATCAAATGGCTGCTTATGTGGGATTAACTGCTGAAGAAATTGCATTGAATAATCCTGCCTTAAAAACTAAAACAATTCCGGGAGCTCCAATGCCATATCCTTTGCGATTACCGATGAAATCTGTTGCAATGTTTTATGCAAATAAAGATTCTTTGTATGCATCACTGGAGAAAAAAGAAGTTGCAAAATCAGAAACACTTGCTAAAAATGTGGAAGCTGTAAATGCTTCAAAAAATAAAACAACAACTACTGTTGCAAAAACGACTGATACAAATACAACAACTGCAAGCACCACAAAAGAAAATACAAATCCGGATGATATCGTAACGGTTAGTTACATTGTTAAAAAGGGAGACAATCTCGGTTATATTTCCGATTGGTTCGACTGCACTGTTCCTGAAATTAAAAAGTGGAATAATTTATCTTCCACTAAAATAGTATCAGGACAAAAATTAAAATTACAAGTTGCAGCAAACCACGAAGATCAATATGCTCAGATAAATAAAATGACCCTATCTGAAAAACAAAAACTTACCAATATTCAACTCATAAGTTCTGCACCTGCAGAAAAAAAAGAAGCAACTGCTGAAGTAATTTATTACACCGTTAAACCGGGAGATACTTTATGGGGAATTGCTAAAAAATATCCAACTAACAGCGTTGAAAAAATACGTGAATTAAATGGATTGTCAGATAATGAAACTTTGAAGACGGGGACTAAGATTAAGTTGGTGAGTAATTAATTACAAAACGATTTGTAAAAAACACCAACAACGGCATTACGCCGCGGTTGGTGTTTTTTACTGTACGCCGCGGTTGGTGTTTCACACCAACCGCAATTCGGAGGATGAACCTCCATGTGTGGAAAATGCCAACTTAGTTGAAGTTCAAAAGTGTTCCTCCATTTTGAATCACGTATTATGTGTAGGATGATCGTCTCCCAAGTGGTTGGTGAGAAACACCAACCACGGCATTTGAGGAACACCAACCATGTAATTCACAGTTTCCGAAACCTCCTGTGAGGTCGAGAATTATTCACTAAATACAACAATTTGTTTCACAAAGTTGAATTGCCCTGAAATAATATGTAAGATCAATTGCTGTGATGCTAAATAATTTAAATTGATTGTTATTGCCCCTGAATTATTTCTTTCCAATTCCACAGGAATAATTTCTCCCAAAATATTATATAAAATAATATCTGCGTTAATTAATTCAACGGGTAAAACTATATTTAAATAATTACTTGCAGGATTTGGATATATATGTATTTGTTGTGCTAATATATTTTCTATAGCATTACAAATATCAACCGTTACCGTAACTTCATCGGTTGACGCACATCCATTCGCATCAATTCCCTGTACTAAATAAGTAGTTGTTTCTGTGGGAGATACTTCTATACTTTCGCAGGTGCCACATCCACCAATAGGTTCAGGTGCCCAAATATAAGTGAGTCCCCCGCTTGCTGAGATAGTTACGGTATCCCCTCTGCAAATAGTAATATCATTGCTTGCTGTTATTGTTGGAGGATCGTTTACAATAATGGTAACCGTGTCGCTCCCCACACAACCATTAATATCGGTTACATAAACAATATAATTTATACTTTCTGCAGGATTACTGGTTGGTGCAAGTATGGTAGCAAAATCCAAATAGGTTGGAGGAGTCCATAAATAAGATTCTCCTTCTGTAGTGAACAATTTAATTTGTCCGCCGTAACATACTGTTGTGTCAGGTCCTGCTGTTACTATCAAAGCAGGATAAGTAAATACATTTACCGTATCAACATCCACACATCCAGAAATATTTGTAACACTTACATAATATATTATATCCGATAATGGTGTACAAGTTGGCGTTGCTGAAGTTGCATCATCCAAATATAAACCCGGACTCCAGGAATAAGATGTTCCACCACTCGCAAATAGGTCTGTAGATGTTCCAACACAAATAGTTGTTTCCAGACTGGCAGTTGCAAAATCTCCCGCAGCAACAACTACATTTATTATATCATTATCAGAACATCCATCCGCATTTAAAGAAGTAACAGTATAAGAAATATCGGTTAATGCATTACAAATTGGATTCGCAGAAAAGGCATCATCCAAATATGTTGCGGGGCTCCATACGTAACTTGTTCCGCCACTTGCAGAAAGAGTTGCACTTTCACCCAAACAAATGGAAATATCATCACTTAAAATTAAAAAATCAACTATTGTTGTTGTTATAGTTACATAATCAATATCGGTACATCCTTCATCATTTATAGCGGTAATGGTATAAGTAATATCGCTTAAAGGATTACAAACTGGAGTTGCGGAAGTTGCATCATCCAAATATGTTGCGGGACTCCAGTTATATGTTGTTCCACCACTTGCAAATAGATCAACTTCTCCACCGGAACATATAGCAATATCATCACTCACCACTAAAAAATCAGAAGGAATAATTCCCACAGAAATTTCATCCGTTGCAAAACATCCGTTAACATCAGTTACAGTTACGGTATATGTTAACGGAAATAATGGAGTGCACTCGGGATTTGCGATAAATGCATTATCCAAAAATAAAGCCGGACTCCAATTATATTCTACTCCACCTGTTGCACTTAATGTTGTTGAAGCACCCGCACAAACATTAATATCTTCTCCTGCATTTGCAATTGTAGCGGGAAATACTTCAACATATAAAGTATCAGTATCAATACAACCATTTGCATTTGTAACGGTCAATAAATAATTAATATTTGCAAGCGGAGTACACGTTGGATTAAAAATAAATGGATCATCTAAATAAGTGGTGGGAAACCAGGAATAAGAAATTCCGCCACTTGCATTTAACACCACAGAATTTCCTGCACAAATATTGATATCAGCTCCTGCATTTGCAAAATCAGTTTCATGCGGTGTAGTACTTTCTGCATATTGTAAAGAAGGAATAATTACTCCGTTGCTTCCGGTTGCTGCACCATTATTTTCCCCTAAACATGGGCTTCCAATTGTAGTAATAGTACCAAAAATTCCGCCGGAAAGATCAGTACTGATTCCGGCCCATAATGTTGCACCGCTGTGTTTAATAACTCCTCCGGAACCACCGCCACCGGGTCCGGTGCATTGCAGTGCTCCGGCATCTCCGCCTTTGCCTCCTTTGGCTATTATAGTAGTTTCCACAACGATTGCAGCCTCTATCAAAATAGATCCACCGGCACCTCCTCCACCGGCTCCATCTCCCCATGCAAGATCCGTAACGGTATTTCCATTGGAAACAATAGTAAAATTATTTCCATCAATAGAATTTGCAACTATTATTATAATACCTCCTCCATTTCCACCATCTGTTCCGTTACTGTTATTTCCATGTCCCGCTCCACCGCCACCTCCCAAAAATATTTTATCGGCAGCCATAGTTTGATCAAGTGCTGCTCCGGCAAAACCGGGACTTCCGGGACAAGAAAATGCACCTTCATCATTTTCTCCGCCCATTCCTCCTGCAGCTCCGTTTGAACCACCTGCGGCACCGCCATTATGGTCGTTTCCACCACCACCGCCGTTAGCAGCCTTTCCGCGTGCAGCACTGTATGCATTTGTTAAAATTACTATCCCCTCCCCTTTTTCTCCACCTTTTCCTGAAAGGGTATCGCTAAAATATAAAGATGTTCCAAGGCCGGTGGGGCAACTTTCGGGGAAATTACCTGCATTTCCACCCCTAAAACCCATATTTGAAACATCAATACTTGCATTCAATTCCAAAATATTAGTTTCAAAAACCAAAACACCTCCCGAAGCCCCATTCCACGGTGAGCAGCTCAAAGTTGCATCAACACTTGCTGAAAGGTAAACCGGAACCCTTACCAATTGGACCAATCCCGAAGGATCGTAGCTTCGCAATAGCGTATTTTCTAACTGAATTACAGTGCCCGAAACGGAGTTAATAGTTCCAAATTCATAATTACCGGCATCGTTATATGCTGTTATATTGCCAAAACTTGCAGTATTGGTAAGGTTCACTGTTGCTCCTTTCATTTGGATGATGAGAACACGATCGCCAACCGAATAACCAAGCGATGATTCAACAAATATGGTATTGGAACAATAATTAATAGAATCAACCGGAGTATTGATATTGATCACACCACTAATAGAGGTTTGACCAATTACAAAACGGGAGAAAAAAAGGAGCATAAGAAAGGGTATCTGTCTTTTCATAATACTATTGATGATTGGAGTAATAAAAATACAGATTTTTTTTATTTTCATTGAAATTCAGACAGGTGTTTGTTAAGATGGTAGGGTAATTTTGATATGGACATTTACTTAAATCAAATGTTTTATATTTGTTTTGATGAAAAGCGCTGTTATAAAATTATTGGGTATTTTGTTGATCGACCTAACATTTCAGGTTGAAATATATGCACAAAAAATTCCGGCAGATTCTATTTATGGAATTATAAAAACTCAATCAGTACACGCAAATAAAATAAACTGGAAAAAAAATGATAAACTTTTTTATCAATTACTATCGGAAGCAAAAATGAATCAGGACAGTATTATTGCATTAGTTCGTGTGTTTGAAGAAATGAATGATGTACATAGCAATATCACCTATAACGATCATACATACAACTATTATCACCCTGCAACTGTTGTTGAAAAAGCGCAGGTAATGCCATTGCTGAAAAGAATGTGGGAGGAGGAGGGAAATATTCGTATAGCAGTAATAAATGAAAGAACCGGTTATATTCAAATACCAAAAATAAGTGCTTTTGGAAGTGAAGCAGATAATTATACCCAAAAAATAAAAGATAGTATTTGTGTGTTAAAAGAAAATGGAATTACTTCCTGCATAATAGACTTGAGATTGAATGGAGGAGGAAATATGTATCCTATGTTGGGTGGATTGAGTTGTTTTTTTCACGATGGCAAAATTGGCAGCTCAGTATATGCGAATGGGGAAATACAATTTAATTTAATAATAAAAGAGGATGTCTTTTATTTTAATAATACAAATGGTGAAAGCTGGCAAATGACATTTGCGAAAGATTCCTGCGACGCACGCTTTGAAAATATGCCTGTAGTTATTTTATTGAGTTACATAACAGCGAGTGTGGGTCAGGTAACCGCCATCACATTCAAACAAAGACCCAATACCTTTTTTATAGGGGAAAATACGGCTTTTGGATATGCTACAGGAAATAATTATTACTATTTTTCGCAGCAGCTTACCATGAATCTTTCTACTGCATTTACAACCGATGCAACAGGTAATATTTATCGCGAAACTGTATTGCCTGACAGATATATAATTAGTGGTGACAATTTTGAAGACCTAAATAAGGATGAAAAAATAAAAAACGCGCTGTTATGGCTCGATAAGGAATGAATTTTTCGTAAATTGCAAAACCTATTCTAATTTCACAGCAAAATTGATTTATGTACACGATTCAAGATCGCCTAAACAAAGAAATTCAAGAAATAAAAGACTCCGGTCTCTATAAAAATGAACGTGTTATCAATTCTCCGCAATCGGCAGATATTACCCTTGCTGATGGAAGAAAGGTTACAAATTTTTGTGCAAACAATTATTTGGGATTAAGTTCACATCCAAAAGTAATTGAAGCTGCAAAAAGAGCGGTAGATAGTCATGGTTATGGAATGAGTTCGGTGCGATTTATTTGCGGAACTCAGGATATTCACAAAGAACTGGAGCAAAAAATTTCTGCTTTTTTAGGAACAGAAGACACCATTTTATACGCCGCTGCTTTTGATGCAAATGGGGGAGTGTTTGAGCCACTTTTTAATGAGGAGGATGCAATTATTTCGGATGCATTAAATCACGCTTCTATTATTGACGGCGTGCGTTTATGTAAAGCGGTGCGATACAGATATGCCAACAATGATATGGCGGATCTCGAAACCCAATTAATAACATCACAAGCCCAACGCAATAGAATTATTGTTACAGATGGTGTTTTCAGTATGGATGGAACCATTGCACAACTGGATAAAATTGTGGAACTTGCAGAAAAATATAATGCACTGATCATGATTGATGAATGTCATGCAAGTGGATTTATCGGCAAAACAGGAAGAGGCACACATGAATTCAGGGGAGTGATGGGAAAAATAGATATTATTACCGGAACACTTGGAAAAGCCCTCGGCGGTGCCAGCGGTGGATTTACTTCCGGAAGAAAAGAAATTATTGAAATGTTGCGTCAGCGTTCACGTCCCTATTTATTTTCCAATACTTTAGCTCCATCTATTACAGGAGCATCTATTGCAGTGCTTGACCTGTTAAGTGAAACTACCGAATTAAGAGATAAATTAGAATCCAACACAAAATATTTTCGCAGTAAAATGACAGAAGCAGGATTTGATATTAAACCGGGAGAACATCCTATTGTTCCATTGATGTTATACGATGCAGTTTTAAGTCAGACCATGGCTTCAAAATTACTGGAAGAAGGAATTTATGTTATAGGGTTTTATTTTCCTGTTGTTCCGAAAGGGCAGGCGCGTATCCGCATACAAATTTCTGCTGGGCACGAACAACATCATTTGGATAAAGCGATAAATGCCTTTATTAAAGTTGGGAAAGAATTAGAAGTTATAAAATAATTTTTATGCAAAAGAACAAGAATATATATTTTACGGTACTTATCAGTTTTATTTTTTTATTTGCCTGTAAACAACCTGCAAATGAAGGATATAATCCACCGAAACTCACTTTTAAAACCACAGCCGGGTATATATACACCGACACCACAATAATTGCCGGAGGTGCAATTTTAATTGGTTTAATTGCAGAAAGAGGTCTGGATGGGCCTTTAAAATCAGCGGATGATCTCAGTAATGTCATTATTAAAATGTCAACAAATGGAGGCTCGGAAGTTGCCGTATATGAATATGTGATGACAACTGCGGAGGCAGCGTATTACGAATATGATTATAATGCTTTTGCGACTGCAATCGTCGGCGACAGTGTTAGATATAATATCGTAGTTTATAATAAAGATGGATATATTGATCAAAAGGACCTTACCATTATATCTGATTGAGTACAGGATTACAATTGCTAAATTTAATTTAACTAAATCGAAATAACAGAAATTACTTCTTTTTTGAATAAACCCGATTTATCCATCGCGGAAGAATAATTACACCTGCAATTAAATAAGGGTAATAGGAAATGGCTCTCCACACCACAGAAAAAGTTCCTACCAATTGAGGGTCAATAAAATCGCACATGAGTGCGCTGTAAGCAATTTCAGCAATTCCGATACCGCCCGGAGTTATAGGTAATAACATCACCATCCAAATTGGAAACTGACGGGCAAATATTGCCGGAATATCACTACCGATGGGATTAAAAAATGCCATCACTACACAAGTGGAGATCATAAAAAAAGATATCCAGCTAACAGCTGTTACAGCGAAAGCTTTAATCCAAAAGTTTCGATCTTTATTTCTTAATTCTTTTGAGGCAAGCACCACATCATCACCGGCATGCTGAGCGTCATTTTTCCACCTGCGCAATCCTGGGATGGAAAATATTTTAATCAAAAAAGTTTTAAGTGCAGATGCATTAATAAATAAACCATACGCGAGCAAAATGATGACAAATAAAAAGAAAAAATATCCCACAAAATAAATTCCCTGCATATTATGAAATATTCCCATTCCCGGAAGATCCGCAACTCTGCGACACATGGCATCTTTTGCAAACATGGATTTAAATCCAACAATTAACAATAAAATTAAAGGTGCAATTGCTAAAAATATCTGGTCGAGAAAAATAGTGAGCATACTTGTTGCTGCACTTTTTCCGAGACTTAATTTTTCTTTGCGCATAAAATAAACAGCCACCGCTGCACCGCCAACGGTAGAAGGCGTAATTGCAGAAGAAAATTCCCAAAGCGAAATTATACTAAAAGATTTTTTCCATGTGAATTTATTGTCTGTAATTAAACGCAAGCGATACATATAACCAACATGCCTGATCACCAATAAAATAAAAGCCAGTAAAATCCAGAAAAACGAATGGAGCGTCCATTGAAGATTTTTAATTGCTTCGTAATTTAAAGAATTATAGATCAGGTATCCTGAAACTATAAATGCAATTAAAGCAATTATTATAATTCTGCGGTAAGAAAACTGTTTTGTAATCTGATCCTCTTCACCGGATAGATTATGTAGTTCTGGTATTTTATCAGGCGGCTTTTTCATGCTCACCGGATAAAGTTATCCAGAAATTATTTAAACCATCGCCAACCAATAAAACCACCTTCTGCGCAGCAATAAGATCTAGAATACTTAAGAACCGGAAAACAGCCTGGTATTTATCCTTACAGGAAGTGAAAACATCAGAAAATGGCACATTTCTTTTCCCTTTGCAATAAGTAACAATTCCCAAACTTTCCTCTTCAATGGAATAATCATATTGAAAAATAACGTGATCTTCCGCCCTTGGCTGACTATTGAACTTATCCATAACCTTTTGAAACACCTTGAGCAAAACAAAAAGATTAACTGTGCTCAATTCCATTTCATTGGAATGTTTTTTTGCGAGAATTTCGTGTTCCCCTAAAATGTTTCCACGCTGCATTTTTAATTGTCGGTCTTCCTCTAATTTTCCGAAGTCGTTAATTACTTCTTTAAATCGTTTGTAATCCAACAACCTGTCCACCAATTCTTTTCGCGGATCAATTTCATTTCCAAATTCATCCAGTTCTTTGCGAGGCAACAACATTTTTACTTTTATGCGCATGAGTGTTGCAGCAACTAAAATAAATTCGCTCGCAATTTCAATATTCAATCCCTTCATCGAATGCAGATAATCCAAAAAATCTTTTGTTATCACGGAGATCGGAATATCATGAATATCTAATTCATCTCTCTCTATAAAAAATAATAAAAGATCAAACGGCCCTTCAAATTGCGGGAGTTTTATTTCGAATGTTTGTTGTTCGTTCATTTTTTTTTCTTTGTTTTGGATTCTGTGTTCTGATCTGCCTACTGCGACTGCGACTGGTTCTTAGTTCTGGGTTTTAAATTGTTTTAAAATTGTAGAGACGCAATGCATTGCGTCTCTACAATTTTAAAACAATTTAAAACTACTGTGATTGTGACTGCCTTCTGCCATTGCCACTGCCCATTAATTAGCCACCTCACTCATAAATTTAATGTGCAACAATCTCAATTCTTCAAATTCAAGTCCTTCATCGCTCAGATCGTTAAATGCTGTTTTTAGATCTGCGGTTTTCATCTCTATAAAATAATCGTGCACTGTTTCCTGAATATCTTCTTCTATCAGATCATCGAGATAATAATTTAAACTCAATTTTGTACCTGAGGAAACAATGGTTTCAATTTCGTCGATAAAATCCGGGAAATTTAATCCTATTGTTTTTGCAATATCAGGAAGAGGCATTTTTTTGTCTATCAACTGAATGATCTTCACTTTATGTGCCGATTTATTCACCACCTGTTTCATTACAAATTCAGATGGTTTTTCAATTTCATTTTCCTCTACATAAATACTGATCAGTTCTAAAAATTCTTTTCCGTATTTATCGGCTTTTCCTTTACTTACGCCCGAAATTTTCACCATTTCATCCATTGTTTCAGGATACATGGTTGCCATTTCTTCCAATGAATTTTCAGAAAATAAAACGTATGGTGGTAATCCGGCGTCCTTTGCCAAACGTTCGCGCAAAGAAGTTAAAAGATCCATCAACATTGGATCCAATACACTTTTTCCTGCAGCATTATCCAGATCAATATCGGTAGTATCTGTTTCGTAATCGTGATTTAAGGAGATCATCACCGATTTAGGATGTTTGATAAAATCTCTTCCCTTTTCGGTTAATTTTATTAAACCATATTGTTCAATGTCCTTGTAAACAAATTCATTTAAAAGACATTGGCGTAAAATAGAATTCCAGAAGTGATCATCTTTTTCTTTTCCAACACCGAATAATTCAATTTTATCGTGGCGATAATTTTGATTTTCCGTTGTGCTTTTTCCAACCAACAAATCCACTAAATAAGGTATATGATGATTTTCGTTTACAAAATCCACTATTTTCAATGCGTTCTGCACATATTCTTTTCCTTCAATTTTTTCTTTTGGTTTCAGACAGTTGTCGCAGCTACCACAATTCCCCTGACCATATTCTTCGCCAAAATAAAATAATAAAAATCTTCTTCTGCACACACTTGTTTCGGCATAAGCAGCAGTTTCGGCAAGTAATTGCGCACCCATTTCGCGTTCGGCCAATGGCTTATCGCGCATGAATTTTTCTAATTTTTCAATATCCTTATAACTATAGAAGGCAATACATTTTCCTTCCAATCCATCTCTTCCCGCGCGACCTGTTTCCTGATAATAATTTTCTATGGATTTTGGAATATCAAAGTGAATTACAAAACGCACATCCGGTTTATCAATTCCCATTCCGAAGGCAATTGTTGCAACAATAATTTGATGATCCTGCATTAAAAATCTGTCCTGCACTTCCGGTCTGGTTTGTGCGTCCATTCCCGCATGATAAGCACCAGCTTTTATTCCATTAATAGTGAGCACTTTAGCAATATCCTCCGTTGATTTTCTGTTCAGGCAATATACTATACCCGATTTTTTCGGATTTTCTTTTATAAAACGAACAATCTGTTTTATTGCATACTCTCTGGTTCTTTTGGGGCGAATTTCATAATATAAATTCGGGCGGTTGAAGGAGGAAATAAATATGTTTGGATCCTGAAGGTCGAGATTCTTTTTAATATCACTCTGCACCTTTGGAGTTGCTGTTGCGGTAAGTGCTATAATAGGAATACGATCGTTTATCGTTTCTATCATCGTGCGTATCTGGCGGTATTCCGGGCGGAAATCGTGTCCCCATTCCGAAATACAATGGGCTTCATCCACCCCAACAAAAGAAACTTTTATCCCTTTAAAAAACTCAATATTTTCCTCTTTTTTAAGCGTTTCCGGGGCCACGTATAACATTTTAGTGCGACCCTCTGTAATATCCGCCTTTACCTTTTTAACCATTTGCCGGTTAAGGGAAGAATTTAAAAAGTGAGCAATATCATTATTGCTGCTATAGCTGCGAACCAGATCCACCTGGTTCTTCATGAGTGCTATCAACGGGGAAACTATTATAGCCGTGCCTTCCAGCATTAACGCCGGCAATTGATAGCAAAGTGATTTTCCACCGCCTGTGGGCATTAATACCAAGGTATCTTTTCCCGCTAACAAACTTTCGATGATCTCCTCCTGATTTCCCTTAAACGAGTCGAAACCAAAATACTCCTTTAGAGCTTCCTTAATTGTCATATTAGATACTTCCATCCTCTCTGTTCAGTTTATTGTTTATTTTAAACAAGTTCGTTTTGGGGTATATTTGTCGCTGAAATTAAAACGCATCCCAAAACACTTACGTTTTAATTTCCGAATTAGAATCGTCTTCTAAATATAAATAATTTTTATAAAACAGTTCTCTTTAGTAGAATTTTATCATCAGCGGCAATGAGTAAAGTTTATGTGGCTATTATGGCCGGAGGCATTGGGAGCAGGTTTTGGCCTGAGAGCAGAATAAAAAAACCAAAACAGTTTTTAGATATTCTTAACACAGGTGAAACACTAATCCAAACGACCTATAACCGTTTTTTAAAAATAGCTGACAAAGATAATATTTTCATCGTAACAAATGAACAATATGTATCAATTATTAATGAGCAACTTCCCGGGGTTGATAAATCGCGCATTTTAGCTGAGCCAATGCGAAAAAATACTGCGCCCTGTATTGCCTATGCTTGTCATAAAATTGCCAGTATTGACCCGGATGCAAATATTGTTATTGCACCCAGCGATCATTTAATGCTGAATGAAGAAAAATTTTTATATGTAATTCTCGAGGCATTGGAATACACCGTTAAAAAGGATGTATTAGTTACATTGGGTATAAAACCGAGTCGCCCCGACACGGGATATGGTTACATACAATTCAATGAGACCGCAGTACACAGAGATATTCACAAGGTAAAGACCTTCACCGAAAAACCTGATATGGAGCTGGCCCGTACTTTTATTATAAGCGGCGATTTTCTGTGGAATTCAGGAATATTTATTTGGAATGCCAAAGCAATAATGGCAGCCTTCGATAAATATCAACAAGACATACATCAGGCATTCTGGGCTGCCAGAAAGGCTTTTGGCAAAAAAGATGAATATCGGCTGATGGAAAAAGCCTATAGTATTTGCCCAAATATTTCCATTGATTATGCAATTATGGAAAAAGCAGATAATGTTTTTGTAATTCCCGCCTCCTTCGGCTGGAGCGACCTTGGAACCTGGGCGAGTTTGTGGGAAAATTATGAAAAAGACTACTACGGTAACGCCGTAAAAGGCGAAAATGTAATGATTTACGACTCCACCAATTGTATGGTTATGGTGCCTGATAAAAAATTAGTCATCCTCCAAGGCCTCGAAGACTATATCGTGATCGACACCGGCGACGCTCTCCTCATCTGCAAAAAAGACAAAGAACAGGAAATTAAGGAGATGACCGCGGATATTAAAAGGAAGGAGCTGGATGAGTATCTTTAAGTGGAAGGGTTAAAATTTTTCTAAATTGTAGAGACGCAATGCATTGCGTCTCTACAATTTAGAAAAATTTCCAACTACAATGCCTGCAACTATGACCGCAACTGTGACTGTGACTTTTAAAAAGGAGCTTACTCACCATTGACCACTCACCATTGACTACTCACCATTGACTACTCACCATTGACTACTCACCATTGACCACTCACCATTGACCACTCACCATTGACCACTCACCATTGACTACTCACCATTGACCACTCACCAATGACCACACACCAAATGTGGATAATCCAGCATAAATTTCGTCACTTTGTGACATGCCATTAGGCGGATTATTATAGCATTGATTGATAAAAATCTTCGTTTTAAAATTTCCGACTCTACTGAGCCAAAGTATTTTCTGGCAATTTTTCATCTTTTATTCATACATAAACGTGAAAAAGTGTATTTTTTTGTAAATTATAGGTGATTTACGTTTTTCTTGCAATTAAAGCCTAATTCGAAATTTCGGGAAAAATCGAAATTTACCTTTTGCACAACTCCACAATTTATATTTATTGTGACATTTTATTACTTTAATTTAACAAACAGTAGTAAAAACTTTAACTGTCAGTTTATATTTTCGCCTTTCATAATCTAAAAGAAAAGAATGAAAAAAACGCTCACGCTCCTCTTATGCGTAGTATCTATTGCTGCAAGTGCTCAGGAATTCCGGTATGGATTCTATATTTCGCCTACTAAAAATACTTTTGTTCCCGAAGGAGATCTGTATACTGCCTATGGGGAAAGTGGTGGATTTCAATATGGAATTTTATTGGAGCAGAGCTTTGGTAAAGGGGAACATATTGCAATTAACGCCGGAATTACATTAGATTATTTTCAAAGTGGATTGGAATCCATTAATGTGGGACAGGATAAGGATACAAAAAACTGGGATGTTCGCCCCCGTTATATTGAAATACCGGTAGCATTAAAATTGAGAACCGGACAATTTGGAAAAATAACACCCTATATTCAGGGTGGAGCTACTTATGCATCTGCAATTCGGGCACATGGAGATTATACTTTTAACGGAATACGATTGGACAGTGACCTTGATTTTATCGGAAAAGATAATCCGAACGGCCTTAACTATTTACCAAAAAATGCCAGTGTTGATCTTGGTGTAGGAACAGAAATAGCAATTAAAGATGGTGCATCTGTTTTTCTTGCCTTCTATTTTAAGAACGGCATTATGAATGTATTTGAAGATAATACCGATAAGGATGATATTTTCACACGCCAGTTTGGAGTATCCTTAGGCGGATTATTTTAATACAATCAATTTCCTCAATAAAAATTTGTTTAATTAAATATCGATAAAACTTAAATTAAAAAATATTTGACCATCAAAATAATTAACCGGTTTTAATTTGATGCGATCTTCTCAAAAAATAATTACAGCTATGAAAAAAATATTTTTCCTCCTTTTTAGTATAATTACTATCACCACAAATGCACAACAATTTCGTTATGGTGGATTTATTGCACCACAAATAAGTTTCTGGAGCGTTGAGGGAGATCTTTACGCAAACAATGGAAATAATTTCGGATATCAGATCGGTCTTATGGTTGATCAGACAATAGGAAGTAAAGAAAGATTTTCTATTTCCTCCGGATTAACCTGGAATTCGGCACCCGGAGGATTTGTTTCAGCCTCCTTACAAAATAATACCGGAAAAGAATGGCACTGGAAAGTAAATACGTTAGATCTTCCCATTTCCGTTCGCCTTCGCTCCGATCAATTAAATAAAACAATTTTATATGCGCAGTACGGTGTTAATATCGGATTTACCATAAGCACATCCGTTGAAAACGAAATGGGCAATGATGCCGGCGGAGGTTTCGAATACGAAAAAATAAACCCGAGTCTTGCAATGGGTTTCGGTATCGAAAACGAACTGAAAAACGACATGACTCTACTTATAGGTGCCTACTTTATAAACGGTGTAAAAAATATGATAATTGATGATGCTAATGATGACAATATGTATCCACAACAAATAGGGTTGAAAGGTGGGATTTTGTTTTGAAGGATGAAGGGGTTGATAAAGTTTTTATGGTTTGTAAGGTTGAAGGAGTTTAATACGGAGGAAAATGAACAATGATACAAACTACCAACTTCCTACCGCCTACTGCCACTCTCTGCTGGTTTTGAGTTTTGGGTTGAATGACTGATTATTTGGGGTTGAATTAATTCTGATATTATTTCATTTGAAACTAAAAAATCAATTCTTCTTGTACCCATATTATCAATATCATAAAACATTTGCATTTCCAACACTCCTACAAATTCTATTTATGCCTTTCTTAATTTAATTGTTATTGCAGGTTGATAAATAACCTCTTGGAAACTCGCTTTGAGTTAATCGGGCAAAGAAAAAAATGATTGGGGGTTTAATAAAATTGGTTAGCAACAATATAACTGATGATCTTCTGAAAGATATAGTCTAAATCCAGATAATCCTATCGTCTTAAAATCCGGATTGCGTTAAAGGAGGATCCTTCTGAAAATACATTTTATGATTGGTTTAATGACTTATGTCATATTGTTGAAATTGCATTTAATACTCTTTCCGTGTATTTGTGCAATTAAAAATTATAGGTTTTGCGGATTATTAAGAACAACCGATGTCCCATTTAATCGAATCAACGTAATTAAATATATGGTAACACCTACAACGACTGCCAATTGCAACTTTCCGTAGATATAAATCCCCACTATGGTAAAGATTATCACCATAAAAGATAATTATTTAAAAGAGGCTTGTTTAAACAAAATAAATATAGTAGGATTAAAAACTCTTGTCCATCTGGCGCAGAACCGTTTATCTCAGAGCATTCTAACAGCTGAATACTGTGTTTACGTGGGGAATGCGGTTATATAATTAGGTGAAAATGTTGCATTACTTTTTGAATAATTAAAAAACCTCAAAATGATTTTGAGGCAACTTGGAAAAGTATTTGCCTAAATATTGGTATCACGAATTTATAACAATTTACACATTGTGCTATTTCCTTGTGTGTAAATTGTTTTAACCCAAATAAATACACATATGCAACTTCATATTAAGTACATGGTTAGTAACCGATGCAAAATGCTCGTAAAAGCAGAATTAGAGAAATTGGGTATACAGGTAATCTACATTGAGTTAGGCGAAGCGGAGATAGAAGGTAACCTTTGTGCCTGTCTGTTTCAGAAACTTAATGATGCCCTCAATGCTTCCGGTTTGGAATTGATACAAGACAGGAAATCTACCATGGTAAAACAAATAAAATCATCCATACACGAAATGATATTCAATAGAAGTACATTTGAAGAAAACTGCATAACTAAACAATTAACTGAAATTTTAAGTTGCAATCTTGCACATTTGGCTCATGTATTCTCTGAGATAGAAGGTTTAACAATTAAACAATACATTCTTTCCAAAAAGATTGAACGGGTAAAAGAGCTCATTAGCCAGAATAATTTGAATATCACCGAAATAGCCTACAGGCTGAACTACAGCAGTGTTGCTCATTTATCAGCACAATTCAAAAAAATAACAGGCCTTTCCCCTACAAAATACGCTTAACACACTCCTACATTACAGACATTGTGAAAACCTGTTATCTATTGCATTTAAAGTGCATTCGATATAGTCTATTTATCATATATATAAAGCCTAAACACCTGTTCCTTATCACCTGCATTATACTTTTCCAATTCAACCTATCAAAGCATCTTAAACCGATGTTTTTTAACTTATTTTTTGCTGATTTGAACCCATTTTTCCATATTTAGGGTAATTTTTCCTGTTTTAATCGAAAAAATCGTTTTGTCATCAGTTATGGAAATTTCGACTGATTTTCTTCAAAAACCCCTTTTATAGCATCACAACATTTTTAGGTGATCTCAAATGACTTCTATATGCATTTTATTTTAATGTGTGTCACAATATCAATTAATTTCGTAAAATTTAATATATTACAATATGCATGATTGTTGAATATCTGGAAAATATTATCAAATTTCTTCCTAAGAGAATTATTCAAAATAAAGGAGAATAATTATATGACTTTGTTTTATAAAATTTTATGGATCTGGATTATTAGATACATGGTTAAACTTCAAAAAAACAAACTGAAAACAATTGTTTAAACATCGAAAATAGGTATTATTTGAATGAAAGAAGGTGGTTAAAATTCTCCTATTAAAACCGATTTTTTTAAAATTATTTAATAGCATAACCGGATAAAACCATTAATACATAGGCAATACAAGGCAAACTGCTGTTAAATTTTAAAATCGTTCCGAATTTCTGCAACTTCAATTTTTTCATTAAAAATCCATCACCTGGTGTTATTTTTTATTAGATCGATAATCGCTACTAATTTTGTAAATTTTATGTAATAATGTGACTTCGTTTTTTTTGTCACAGAAGTAATAAAATCTGCTCAAAACACATCAGTGAATTATATAAAATTTTCCTTTAATTTTGTAAATGATCTTAAGAAAAACTTTCCAATTTTGATTTGCGAAAATGAATTCACGACTTTAATAAGATGAAAATGACTAAGAAACTACTAAATGTATTAGTAGCAGCTTTAATGTTATTAGTTCCACATTTAAAGTATGTGATTGTACTTTAAAAGTTGAGGGTCCTTAATATGATGCATGCAACAGAACTACATATTAAAAATATGGTCAGCAATCGATGCAAAATTATCTTGCGTTTGGAACTCGAGAAAATTGGCATCACGTTTAAAAATCTGCAATTAGGTTCAGTACAAATTTTGAAAATTCTTTCAACGAAACAACATGATGCTTTAAAAATTGCCTTGCATAATTCGGGACTAGAGATTATTGAAGACCGCAAAGCGATCCTAGTTGAAAAAATTAAAAATGTGATCGTTGAAATGATCCATTATGATAACAACTTGCCAAAGTCCAACTTTTCTGAATATTTAAGCACTAAGTTGGGATATGATTATACCTATCTTTCAAATCTTTTTTCGGGATGCGTAGGCACAACCATCGAACATTTCATTATTTTAAATAAAATAGAACGGGTTAAAGAATTAATTTTATACGATGAGCATACGCTCACCGAAATTACAGATTTATTACACTATAGCAGTATCTCACATTTATCGAATCAATTTAAAAATATTACCGGCATTTCTCCTTCCATGTTTAAGAAATTAAAAAACAAGAGTTTAAATAATCTGGAGAGTTTATGATTGTATATTGGAGAGAATCAAACTTAAAAATTAATGCTCATTTTCCAGGCTATCCAATATTTTCTTAAATTCTACTTGAAGGGATTTTAATTTTGGGCTATCAAATAATTCAAACAAAAGGCTTAACTTCATTACAATAATCATTTTTTGTGTTTCTTCGCCGGAAGCAATAAACACGTATTGAATTAATTGTACCACTCAGTCGATTGTAATTTTACTGTTCCATTAACAAAGAGATGTAGCCGATGTTGTAAAATAAATTTACACAGTGGTCAAGGGTCTTTCTGTCGGAGGATTGGATTTCGCATGATAATCAAGTAAGGCTCATTATCATTGTAAGTATTCTCACTATAGTCTTTTTAAAATGCACCAAGACGTTTTGCCAGCTACCCCAAGAAAGGCGTTTACAAACAAAACTTAATATCCAGCCCGACTAAGTCATTCAGGCGGGGAAAAGTTTAATTTCCAGTAACCATATAACTATATTTGGAACATGAAACCCCATCTTTTTGATAGCTGTTACTGGACATTTTTATTGTCAGAGTAGCTCATACGCTTTAGTAATTTAAGGTGTGAAACAAGTCCGCCCCAATAAGTTGTCCGATTTGGTTTTATATTGTTATTAAGCAAAATGTCGTATAAAATTCTGTTAAGTTTCGGATAATGAATATGATGATAATGGGGAAACAAATGATGTGCAATATGATTATTGAAACCACCAAGAATAAAGTTAGCTGTTTCGCTAAATGGGTGCATATCATTCGAACTTTTTATTTGATTCATTAACCAAGATGTTTTTATATAGCCGTTCTCGTCCGTGGTTGGATATTCTGTTTCTTCAACGTGATGTGTCATAAAAAAGGTGAAAAGCAAAAATAAAGACTGTGTAAAATGCATCACTACAAAACCTATCAATACGATATACCAAGCTTGAACAGAAAAAAGCAAAGGTAATAAAAGGATAAAAGTGAGATAAAATATTTTTTGTGTCCAAAATGAAAAATGATATTTAAAACCTTTCTTTTCGGTGTATTCATCTTTAGAGAATAGAATTATAAAATCTTTAATAAATACCCAAAATAGTGAATAGGTAGTGTAGGCAAATGGGGCATAAATATGCTGATACTTGTGATACCAAAAATGTTTGCTATTAGGAATAACTCTGATTAGTTTAGTAATTTTCAAATCAGAATCATAATCTTCCACGTTTGGTGCGTAGTGATGTGAATTAATATGCCTTTGTTTCCACGCTTCAGCGTGTGCACCAACTATAGTATATATGAAAATGAAACATAGGTTGTTTAGTTTTTTGCTTTCGAAAATAGTGTTATGAGAAAAGTCGTGAGAAAAATTAAAAGCAAATAGCAACGACACGAAACCGTATATTATAAAACATAGGACAAAATAAACCGGGCTATCAACGATAAATAACAGATAATAACTTATTGCAGAAAATGAAAAATAGAAAATGAATTTAGACAATATTTTTAATTGAAAAATTCGCTTGTTTATAATAAGTTTCTCATCCACTTGTCGGTAAATGGATTTAAGCAATTCGCTATCTTGGGTTATATGAATATGTTTATCTCTCAAATGAAGCTGGTTTAAATGTTTGCTGTTTTCCCATTCCTTTCAAAAATCTGAAATGTGATGCCAATGATTGTCTATAAGGCATTTCCATGTAGATCAACCCGTGTTTATTTGCTAAATCGCGAAATATTGGGAGAATTTCTAAATAATGTACATGACAAATATTGGGCAATAAATGATGCAAAGCATGAGCATTAAAACCACCCAATGTCCAATTAAAAAAAGTACTGTCTGCGTTATAATCTACCGAAGTACACATTTGCAATTTAGGCCAACTCATATTCAATTTGTTGTCTTGGTCGGGCACTGGATGTTCTACAAAGTCAGATAAATGAGAAACACCTAAAACCCCAACAAATATTATGGAAACGATAAAATGATTTAAAATAAATGCCAACAAAACAATTGCCCACCCAAAAGGCAAAAGATAAATAGGCAAAATAATCATATAGCCAATATAAAGGAATTTGTAAATTATTAGTTTGATTAGTTCATTTTTTGGAATTTCAATTTTTACAGTTCTACTCGAATAGTTAAACAGCATAAGGGTTTCACGAAAGAAAAACCAGTTTATAGAGTAAAGCAAATAGAGAAAAGGAGCATATATAAATTGGTAGCGATGAAACCATTTCAATTCTTGACTTTCGGTCATTCGGAATAGTGGATTGTTTAATACATCGATGTCGCTACCTTCAACATTTGTATATAAATGATGAGATTCGTTGTGATTTTTTCCCCACACGTAGGCATTGTTTCCCTGCAGATTGAAGCTTAATGAAAATAATATTTTGTTCCAAAATTTACTTTTTACGGCAACTCCGTGTGCTGCATCGTGAGAAATATTAAAAGCTGTCAGGAGAACGGAAAGGCCCATTAGTAAATAGAATGTGTAAAATCCAATTGTTGAAGTACTTGTAATCATAAGTACATAAAACAGAATGTCAAGACTGAAATATAGTGTGATTTTAAAAATCATCGTTTTGTTTCCAGTCTTATGAATTCCCTTTTCCGAAAAGTATTCCTCAATTTTTTCGTTGAGTTCTTTATAGAAGTCCGAACCTTCGTCTTTTGTGAATTTAAGTTTGTTCATAGATATTTCTTTTGTTCAGTGAGTGCTTTTTTGTCCTGTGATGTCTTAGCAACATATTAAATCCTTCCAACATGTTTGCACACGGTTCTCCATGTGATAAGTTTTTTTTGCTGATTTTTAAAATAAAACCCCAATGCCTAAAAATTTCCGAATAAGCTTGCCCCAAATTGTATTTATTATCGAATATATGTATAGGCGCACCTTTTACCCCATTAATTTCTAATATTTTCATATTTCCTGATAAGAAATCGGATACGCTTTTACATTTAATGTCGTAGCGTGCGTAATTGAAAAGCCCTACCTCCGTATTAATTTTATTGAAAATAATTACCAAGCCGTTTGTTAATATTTCTGTTCTTTCAACGCAATTTGCACCATAAGCATTATTGCCGATTGCAATAGGCTGATATATTTTATCCTTTTCTAATACGATATGCAGTTCCTCTTTACAATAGTCTAATACCTTATTGATCCTGTATTTGACATCATCATTCATTAGTAATATTTGTTTTAAATTATGAATCCCATCCCCTTTAATTGTTAAATATTTTCGTTCAGTAATGCTGCTTATTTTTAAGTTCCCGTCAGCATTATGAACAAGCACACTAAGCTCAATCGGATAATTTATGAATTCTTGAATTAAATAATCTGTTGCATGATTTTCATGATATGTCAGTAATTCAATAATTGAATTAATTTTTTTTACAATAAAACCACCTTCGCCTATGTCCGGCTTAACAAATAGTGGAATATATATATCTATTGATTTAAGTTTATTTAGCATTACTGATGCAGCCTCTGATTTCAGAATTAGTATCGTTTTTGGCCTAAATTCAATTGGTATTTTTGAGGTAATAAAGTATTTAGAATCACAAGCAAATCCACCCAAAGGTAATTTGGGGTTGGTTGCAGAAAAATAAAAAAGTTTTTTTGCTCTTATCGAGCCGATAAAAAACACATAAAGGGTTAATGGAAAATACAATAATTCCGTTGGCCAATGCCGCCAAGAAAATAGGGGAATCCTTAATTGCGATATGCGAAAATTATTTAACAAAATTCTCATAAGTTGTTTGTCCCAAAATGCCCAATAACGCCAAAGTGAGAAAAAACTAAATTCTCCAGTTCACCTTCGAATGTTAACAAACGAATAAAAATAACAAAATAACGTACAAAACTCTGAAAAAAGTGTATGGAAATTAACAAACGACAAATTAGAGTATAATGTTATTACATGTCCTGCTGTAAAACCGGGCGTTTGAAAGGCATTCTGCCTTTTGAAGCGAATACGCCTCTGAGTCATATTTTTCAAAAAACAGCATTCTTTAACAATAAATCAAATAAAAATTGAACGCTTAAAATGCGAGCCGGTAAGCTTTTGCCACGGCGATAAAAAGCAATTGCAGAAAACAAAGGGGCTTTAAAAATTTCTACCAATGCCTTGAAATTAAAAAGTCTTAGTTTACTTGCCCGTTGCTTTGCCAATGACCATTTTTACTCCCTACTATTTTGTATGCTTGCGGTATCATTAATCAATTTATTTCGTACATGGTTAATTTTTTAGTGGTTTCAACGAACTGAATTTTATTCAAATTGATTTTAATTTGCTAAAAGTCACTTTCAATTTCTGTTTTAATCATTATTGTTCATGTTCCAGGATATCCAATATTTTCTTAAATTCAACCTGAAGGGATTTGAATTTGGCGATATCAAATAATTCAAACAAAACCCTTAGCTTCATTACAATATTCATTTTTTGTGTTTCTTCGCCGGATGAAATAAATACTTGTTGTATTGATTGCACCACACGGTCTATTGTAATTTTGTTATTCCCGTTGGGGAAGATATGACCTTGATGCTGCAAAATAAATTTACACAACCAATATCTCGGTTCATCCATTAGGTCCCAGAATGTTAACATATTATCAAATACTTCTATATTGTTAAACGACCATTCCAACTCCGAAATAGCAGGCATCACAACTGCATTATTTGGTAATAATTCGTTTAACATAAATGCATTACTTATAGAATACATCGTATTGTCTACAGAGGAAGATTTTCCCAGCGTAAAGGCATCCACATAATTAATAACTGCACTTTGTATAAATTCCACTCGTTGTTTACCGGTATATAACGATGCCAAAGTCTTGTATGCGGAACCCAAAACATTATACAGTGCATGTGCAGTAATAATTTTATTCAGACTTTCTACTTTGCTAATTACTTTTTTAATTTCTTTGATCGCAATTGGTTGTTTTAGATAATAATTAATTTTCAATCTGGAATATTCCACATAACTGTTTAAATTAAAATCATTGCTATTTTTTTCAAAGTATTCAGTAAAATATTCTAAGCTGGTTTTCTCTTCTCCAATTCTGTTGTAAAAAATGGCAATCAATTCGGTGAGTTGGCGCAACAGAATATTAGATGCCTTTGCTCCATTTATGGTATCATTGAATTCCTGAAGGTAACCTTCCTTCTGCACTGCTGAATAATTTGCACCAATTTTATTGATCAGATTTTCCAGGTCTAATTTTACTTGCTCTACAACATAATAATTTTTAACCGCCACCTTTTTTGCGCTGCTTAATTTTTTGAGCGTATAAAACTGATCGCCATAACATTGATAAGCACCCCAGGTATTATTAGAAGGGTAACGTTCATAACACTTACATCTCGCATTTTTGATAGCCTCTCCAAAGTTTTTACCATCCAACATTTCGGAATAAAAATCGGAGGTAAATTCCATGGCTGCCTGATCATTAATTGCCCAACCTGCCGCAACAACAACTTTTACCCCCATTTCAATTAATTGAGTGCCCAAATTCGCAGCTAATTTGTATCTAAATTGTGATGCTTTTTCCACAGCCACATTGCTTGACCCAAGGTGACAACAATTAATAAATACCAATTCAGGAACACTGCTTAATTGTTCAATTTCTTTTGTAGTTAAAAAAACGTCATTTCCAATTACCATTCCTGATAGTTCGGGATTTTCTTCATTAAAGATCCCATGTCCCGCAAGATGCATTATTTTATAATCGGAGCGGAACATTTTTTTAATGATCGTACTGGAGGATTCATTTATACTTGCGGTAGTTTCATATCCAATTTCAGATAGTAGTTTGTTCACCAATTGTGCTTCATCTGCAGCGCCCGGTAAGGTGGGTAAAAAATTTCCGGTATCAGGATTACCTATTATTAGTGCCCTGTTTGCCAGTGTATAATTTACTCCCGGCCTAAACACCTCCGTTGAAAGTTGACGGATCATACCAACCTGTGTAGAAAGCGGTGACGACTGTATAGAAATATCCTGCAGCATTTCCCATGGATAACCCGCAGTTGTTTTATCGAGGATTAATAATAAATTTTGCTGATTGCGGACTGCCATTTTAAAATCATTCGGTATTAATAATTCAAAAATAATCTTTGCCAATTCGCCGTCCCAATTTTGTTTAGTGGAAATTTCATTAATTAATGTTTCAATTATTTCTTTACTGCAATACAATTTTCTCACTTCCTCCCGCGCAGTTCCCATCGACGAACTAAAGGTGAAAACCTTTGTTCGTGTATCATTTTCATTACAAATAAAATCACTTTGTATAGTAATTCTCTGCCACCAATCTATGTTGTTCTCAAAATTTAATCTCTTCCTGCTACCAATCAATTTTTGCAATTTAGGTTCGAAATTAAATTTTGCACTTGTGTTATTTTTTAATTGGTCAAGACAAATTAATGCTTGCAAAGCTCTATCTTCAAAAATTTCAATAAATTCTATTTTATCAATAACAGGCCAAACTTTATCCCCATTATTTCGTATCGTTTCATTTGCTTTATGCACACCGGACACAATTGCTTTTATTGCAGTTTCCACGCTCAATCCCGAATAACCGCAACCTAAAAGCAAAGAACTGATACCGAGTGAATTTGCTGAACCACTATCTTTTTTATTAAACGAACACAAATATTCAATTACTCCCTGTTTAACAGTTTCTTCCAATTGATATCCTGAAAGTTTTTCGGTTTTACCCATACCAACTATCAAGGCACCCAGTGGTTTGCGATTAGGGTTACTAAAATATTTACTTTCGCCGATATTCCCTGGATAATTACCTGTTGCCAATCTTTTACTTAATAAATTATTAAAATAGAAATCGACAACTTTTTCAGCACTCATTATTCCATCACTTCGCAAATGGCCAACAATTATTGGATAGGTTGCATACCTCAGATCGCCGCATTTCATTTCAATGGTAATTGGCGGATAAATTTCTTCATATACTGTTTCCGGCTTTGTAGCACCCAACATTACATTCTCCACATTCTCGAGCGTAAGGTCCTCCACGAGTTGTTCCGGCATATCAAAAACAGGTTTTTCACCGCGTGAAACTGGTAGTTGTTTACTTAGAAGATTTGTTTTCCCTGTTTTTAGGATCTCTCTGATACCGTCAAAAATATCAGGTGCATTTGCCAGATCGCCATGGCCAACCATGGTATAATACACACGGTCATTTTCTTTGATTTCTTTAGGAATTCCCGATGCCCAGGTAACACTGCCATCTCCAAATGGAGTGCCGGTAAATATTAATTTGTCTTCATTACCGGAAGCCAAATTGTAATAAAATCCGTTTACTGTTACTTCGCTTTTTCCTGCTATATAAATAAAATTTTTATCGTTGTAAATTGTTGTATCAAAGGAGCTAACTTTCTTATGAAATGTACTGAATTTTTTAAGCGTAATGTCATCCGGAATCGGCCAATTAACAGATACGAAATGTTGTTTCATTTTTTTCCATGTAGCAACATCTGTAAAATCATGTGCCGTTGTATCTATTGGAAGAAGACTTAAAATGCCGTCATAAGTATTAAATAAATGTAATAATTTTTCTTTCGAGTGCAAAAGATCCAATCCGGCGAGTTGTTTTAAACGCCCGCCCTTACCGACAAGAATTTCCGGAATTAAATAAGAACCTCCCAAAGGAGAACCTAAAAATAACACCTTATAATCTGCAAAAGCGGTAACCTTTTTCCATGTAACACTATGGTTATCCATAAATTCGCGCAACACTAAACCTCCCATACTATGTGCAACAATTTTAATTGTTTTGCCTTTTGCTATCGTTAAAATATTATTAATATAGGTATTCAATTTTTCTGCTTCCCCTTTCATATTCAAACGCCAGTCGTAGGGAAATACTGCCACATCATAATCGTTACTAAATTCCTTTTCAAATTTGTTATAAAATTTTCCGATCAGTGACGTTGCTTTTACATTTGAAGCATCAATGGTAAGTTCCGTAATTTTTCCAAAGGCAATTTTTACAATATCCAAATAGATCTCATCATTATTTTTTGCAAGATTACTTCCTAAAATTCCTGGAATAAATACAATTACCGGTTTTTTACCGCTCACGGTTTTCGGTTTTAAATTACCGAAAATTACACCCCTATCCACATTTTTAGGAAGCGAACGATCAAAGGATTCAAACTCCGGTGCAATCGTATTAATAGGCGCATTGATAGCGCTGTTAGTGGCCTGTTGCGTTTCGCGATTTGCAAAATAGGAGAAATGATTTACGTCAGCACCTTCATGATAAAAATATCCGATATTTTGTTTGCGGAATAAACCCCGCGACATACTTTTTGTATCTACTATCCAATCATTTTTTCCGCGATAAAATAGTTTTGTGATTATTGTAATAATCGCTTTCGGTTTTAAAGCAATTTTATTATTTCCCGCAATAACGTGCAAACTGCCATTTATAACTTCCTGTGGATGATTTAATGCTGCTATAAATTTTGAGTTGGGATTCATCACATATAAACCCGGTAAAATATTAGGACGCGCTTTACATGCCAACACATCGGCCAATAATTTTTTGAATGCAGATAATATGGGCGAAGTTGTTCCACCAAATGCCATATTAATTCCATTAATAAGCACATTCAGATAAAGGTCCAACCGTGTGCTGCACAAAGTAGTTCCTGCTCCGGGACAAGCGACACGAATATATTTTTCAATGGTAATTTCCCTTCCACTAATCTCGGTTTCAAATTTCTTAATTATATTTTCACCAAAATCTTCTGCCATTTGTTCGCGATGTTCCGGCAGAAATCCCGGTTTCTGAATGTCACAATACTTTGCAATAATTTCCCCAACCAATCCCCCTCTGCTGGTGGAAATGATATGTAATTGAACCTTTTTCGGCAACCATTTTATTACTTCTATTGCATTTTCGAACGGCGATTTTGTTAAAGTTTGATGTTCCAGCGCTAAAATTCTGTCGCCATATGTCTGTTTTAAATTCTCCCACAATCCGAACTGCTTAAATTCCACCATTTTATGAAACGAATTCTGTAACGACGCAGCAGTGCCATGCATTAATAATAAATAGGGTTGGGTTGTTTCCTTAATTCGATTGGTAACCTTGGTAGTTCTGAATTCCGCATCCACATAAAACAAACCCGGTGCCGGTTGAATTCTGTTATCCAAAAATTCCGCCGATTTTTTAACAATTGCACCCGTAATATTTCCTTTAGGTTTAAAAATTTTGAATACTTTAAGCACAATATTTTTTAGCCCACCCCTATCATCACTCCCAAACGAAATGCTGGCCGGAATTTCTATTTCCCCGTCATTAAACCCTCTCGAAGCAGGAGCACTATCATTTTGCAAAATAAGGGGCAATTCACCTACCGTCCCCATCCAAAAGGAATCGTCCTCAAACTGAAACTCTGCAATTTCATCATCGTCAGCTTTCACCAAAACTGTATCGCCACCATCGCGAGTGTCGCTTAAAACTACAGCATGCTGAATTTCATATCCATCAATTTCCTCTTGGTTTGGTGTATTGGTGGTATTAAAACCGGTGAGTTTGAAATGTCGTGTCATGATAGAATAAATTTTAGCAGTTTAAGTAGTAAATATTACAGAGATTATAGGAATTTGCCCTAAGTAAAAATAGTTTTTTCGCATCTTATTTTCAAATTTGTAGCACATATTTCAACATACCGAGGGCGTTGTGATGTCACAATATTTAGAATTTGTAAAATGTCCTTTTGATATTAGTTAAGGGCTAATGCCCAATTGCAAATGTTGGATTTTGGGACATGAGAATTGCTTTGTAAAAAATGGATAAACAGATTCTAAAATATTTTTACATCCATACATTGAAAAAGGTATTGCCAAAATAAAATGGCTGTGATCAATAATGGCGTAAGTAGCTTACAGATTAGTTGCAAACGCGTATTTTAAATAAAATACAACATCCAACTTCCGCAAACCTCGTTAGAAGCCATACAAATCAACCTAAATTAACGGCATATTCGAAATTATGCCGTCAAATTAAAAAAGCAAACCTTGCAACTTTGCGCACATTTGCAAATTCATGCAAAAACGTAAGCCGCAGTTAAATATTTTTAAACTGCGTAACGTTAATATTGAATCCTGAAATCCTGGTAATGCTTACATTTATAACATAGTGCGCACCCTCGGCATTACCACTGGTGGCAATGAAATCGAGGGTTAAATTGGCTGGTGTTTGGGTAATTGTATGTTTGTCAATAAAGTCATCACGATCATACCAATGGTTCCCATCATTTTCAAACAAACTCAGTGTTGAAAATCCTTCGTAAAGAAATTCATCATTTAGCATCTTCGTTTGACCCTTAGTCATATTAGGTAATGATCTTTTTGTACCATTAAATGTCACGTATAATTCATCCGTAAAAGTCTCTGCCTGTTCATTACAGGTGATTGAATTAAGTCGGAGATTTGCAGTCATGCTTGTGCCCTCGTCGGTAATAACACTTACATTCATTACATAGCGCGCAGGCAAAGCATTGCCAGAGGATGCACGAAATTCAAGTGTTAAATCTTCTGCCGATTCAGAGATGGTATGTTTTGCAATAAAGTCATCTCCATCATACCAATGATTACCGTCATCCTCAAACAAACTCAGCTGCTGGGGACCCTCGAAAATAAATTCAGTGGTTAGCGACTTTGTTTGACCTTCGGTCATGCTAGGCAATGAAGTTTTTGTACCGTTAAAGGTAACGAATAACTCATCCGTGAAGGATTCTGCTTGTGTTAAGCAAGTAATTGATCTAAGTTTTAATAATGCCATAAGAATAATTGTGTTTTATTATGAAATTAAACTATTTAATATTTGGGTTGTTTAACGGCTTCGCCGCAATTTTTCTATCATTCATTTCTTGCAATCGGTTCGGTTATTACGATCGCTAATGGGCTTCCGATAACTCGTTTATTTCCGCCGCGTTTAAGCCCCTTGCAAAACTCCCTAAACATAAAAACTATTGACAAGCGGGTTACTTATTCCGGATTTTAGCACACCAACAAAAACAGTTTTCGCAATACCTTTATGAACTGTATTTCAAATATAAATACCGATTTTCACTAATTCTGTATACAGGTTCAAATTCACGGAAAACTACAACTCCCCATTTGTCACAAAAAGTTATTATATTTTTACACTATTGTGGTACAAACTAAGCTGCGTCAGCAAAAACGCTCATTCGATTGGCGATTTAAAAACATGTCACAAAAATCTCTGCCTTATTCCTGTCACATTTTATTAAATATTTATGTAAGTGCATTGACTTTTTAACGTTTTTAGCAGATTTAAAGGTTATTATAACCAATTAATATTTGCAATACTTTATGTTAAAAGAAAATGTAGTATGCCTGAAAACCTGCCCAAAAATGAGATCTCGCCATAGATAATTTAAATTCGGGTGATCTCCCTGAAACAATTGCTGCTATTTGTACCGCATCAAATTGTTTGTTATCCCAACATTTGTTTTTTAAAGGTATTGCCATGCCCAAACCAAAATCAAATTCCGCGACTAGTGGTGAAATTTCTGAATATGAAAGATCATGAAAATTATTGCGGAATTGTCCCTGCAGAAAACCATTATATAAGTAATAATTAAGTCGTGGATTCAAAAATAAATACAATTCATATCGATAATCTTCCTTTAAATAATCTAAATAATTTATATTGCTGGTAAAAGTTGCCATTTCAACAGTTGATTTTGGAGGACTTCCAATAGATTTAATTCTTTGATCAATCAATTGATTACTGTATAATCCACTAGCAGAATTTAAAATACTACCGTTTGTATTAAACCAATTTCTTGGATCTAATAATCCAAATTTCAAACCCAATTCAGTTTTCACTCCAGTATAATATCCAATTCTCAACTCTATATTCTGATAAAAGTCAAATAATTTGTGGTCTTTTAAAGATTCTAGAGCACTCGGAGTTTGCAGTTCTTTCCAGTTCACAGTATATAAAAATGTAAATTCACCTCCATTCGATATCTGATTGTTCCATCCATTGGGATATATTCGGTCTCCACCTCCCCATCCCTGTTCATGCATATATCCTTGAACGGCTTTAGGTATATGAGTTCCATACAAGCCATAAATCAAAGAACTTGATCTCAATTTCGAGACATCTAATTTTGTTTTCTGAACCTGTATAAAAATAATACCAGCAAAAGGTCGGTCATTTACTATTTTATCAATTGAATCAATGGCCTCACCTAAGTAACGCGGTGTAAAACCTGTTCCTCCTAAATTTAAGCTTTGAGCGGTTAACGTCATGTCATTACTCTCATCTTCATAATCAAAACCCCACATCACTTTGTCAATCGTACGCAATGGTTTAAATAAGCATCTTGGTTTTTTACGCGGAAGTGTAAAAGCAATTCCCATGGTGTAATTTCTATCCTCATTAAGAATGTTTAAATAATTTATTGGAGGAATATTTAAAAAAATATCTTGCTCCACAGTTAACCCGGCAATACTGCTAGATTGAGACAATAAATTTGAAGCAAAAAACGAAATAAGTGACCAAATAATTAGAAATTTTTTTATCATAATATTATTTTATTTTGCTTCCGTTATAAATCATACTAATTATTTTTTTGTTTTTCCAACCTCCAACATGTGCATTTTTAGGATGTGCAAATAAACACAACCAAACCCGTGCATTATCTATTACACACCCTGACACAATTAATCTACTATTGTTCTCACAATAACCATATTCATCCCGTGATGCCCATAATGCATAACCTAGAATATCATTGGGATCATAAAAACCTACAAGCTGAAAAGAGTCTTGATTTAAATTGCAAATAAAATTGCAAATATGTGCGGTATTGTTTTGGTAGTATTCTTTAAAATTATCCCCATCAGAGGCATTTAGTTCATCAACGCTTAAAAGTGGAATTTGATTCGAAAGTGAAAAAATAGTTTTAATAGTTGTCTTTTGAATGCTTGTTGTAAGGGCAATCTTCTTACTATTTGAAAACCACTTTACCGAGTCAATTTCATTTAATTGAATATCAGGGTAAATACAAACAGGAATAATGTCGCGCTCCAAAATGTTTGATCCTTCAGAATTACTTAATAAACTTTTTCCTTCATATATAATATCATTTAAGACATCAAAAACGATTTTGGTTCCAAGACTACCTGTCACCAAATAAATATCTGTGTTGTCCAATGGTATTTCAGAAATAAATCCACTCGGAAGATCTTTGTATCCGTACATGTATTTCATCGCTTCAATAATTGGAGCTTGTATTCTACACTTGTAAAATGGAGATTTATACAGTACAAAATCTGAAAAATTTTCATTCATTATTTTTGTTTGTATATAATTATTAACTGGGGCCCTAGAATTTTTTGTTTGTTGGTGATTTTCCTTCAGCCATCCCTTGAATTCTTCTGTAATATTCGACCAATGAACAGAATAAAATGTAATTTTATTTGAACCTTGACTATATTGAGAGATAAATATTCTCCCCTCATTTACATTTATTGTTTTACTGGCAACCTTGGTATATTCATTTGTTTCTTTCATTATACCAGCAATAAACTTTTCAGAAAAATCAAGTTCTTGGGGACCAACGCCATGTGTAATGAAAATTCGAATATCTGTACTATCTACATCTTTATTATCTATAGAACTTTTAATTCCATCAAATTCATTACTAACTGAGTGAACTTTTAAAATACTGCAGGAAGTACAAAAATTATACAATAAAATAATAAAAAAGAAAAACGTAAATTTGTTTGTTGTCATAAAATATGTGTTTGGCATTATGAGAAAATAATAAATAACGTAATCAAATATAAAAATAATATAAAGTTATAAAACGGTAATTAATATCTAATAATATAAAAGCGAATATTGGCGCGTTAACTTGTAAATTAATTTATTTCTTACCCTCTCTTTTTATTCAAAACTAGAACCTCGCTTTTTGAGAGATGCTTTTATGCTCAGTGCTTTTAATTGACCTTGATGTCATTTGAGTTCTGGAATATGTTTGATAAAATCAATAAAGGAAACACATCTATTCTTTGGTATGAATTTAGAAATCCATCCCTTTCCTGTCCCTTTTTCGTTTCCTTGTTCTTTTCTTAAGGGTGTTTTGAATTGCAATGGAGTGTCAAGAAAATAATATGTATAAATGGATGTATTGTTGTCATTTCCGTGTTTGACTCCTTCAATCCAATTGTCAACTTGTACTGTGTTACCCGAAAATGCTTCTAAGTCTGACCGAAATATTTCAATTTCGTTGGGTTTTAAAGTTAGAATTCCTAATATTTTTGATAGATTAATTATTCCTTCTTTTGGAGTTGCGCCACGAGTAAAGTATGGTGCAAAATAGATTGGAGTTCCAAACGTTTGGTCTCGCCGATATACACCATAGTTTTGGAAGCGTAAAATTTCAGTTTGGTCCTTGAGGTCCTGAATAAGGATTTCTTTTATTTCTCTCATTTTATAATTTTTTGTTGCGAATTTCAAAAAAGTAGATACGATTACTTTGTCGGTAAATTTTTTACTGCTATACAAATCAATTAGCTCTAACCAACTTGTGTTTCTGATTTCTGTGCTATCTTGAAACTGTTTATAGGTGTCACGTTCTTGTGTTAAGAAGCATAATATTTTCTTCTTACAAGACTTGTCAAAAGAGGTTAAGTATTGTGTACGTTGGTTTAGTACTTTACTGTTGTTTACCTTGCACTCAACAATGATGTGGTATTCCTTTTTATTTACAATTTCAATATCTGTTCTTCCTTCAACTCTGTCTTGTTCAGTCTTAATATCCGCACTAAAAAAATTAGCTTCGTTATTAGCTTGCTTAATACCTAAAAAATTTAGAAATTCAAAATAGCAATCTTTATCACTTGCAATTAGAAAAGAAAAAACCTTTGCTAAAGCAGTCTCGTTACTGCCTAATAAGTCAAAGTAAGAAAGTGGGGTTTTTTTTGTATCGGCACTTTTTAATATCATATTCTGTCAACTAGAAGTTGGTCTTCATAGCATATGGTATAACTCATTTATACCTCTTAATCTATAGTAGTTATACACTATAAATTAGATCCACAATCCCTACAAATTAATAAATCAATACAATTTATTTTACATTTCCATAGCATCAGGTTGATTTGGTAAACTTGTGCATTTTCAAGATTTGCCATATGTATCAATTTGCATTCTGTAATTATTATTTTAACATTAGTAAATATGCGTATGCTTGCCACAAAACACAATAAGTACACATTGCATTAACAAATAAATAAAACATCACGTAACAAACAGGAAATCTAAAGTCCAATAAAACTCATCTGAAGTATATTCCAATCAACCGTTAAGGCAATTCGCGTTCGTGTTTCAAATGTGTGGTAAAAGTATTATTAGGACAATTCTACTTCTTTACAATACCAAAGCTGAATATAACATTTGTAAAATCCAAATTTTGGATGCATATTCACTATTTATAGTGAATATGGACTTTACATAACGATTTTTTAACATTGGCATTCATCAAAACTATCTCCAACACCCTTTCGACCCTTCCAAAGCCCTAAAACGGGCTCCTTTGGCAAACAACTCCTCAAAATCCCCCTTGTACAGTTGGGGCCGGAATATTCAATAAAAAGTCTATATCATTTAGATACCTTGCTCCGGGTAATGTTGAAAAAAATGGGAGGTCGGGAATGCAGTGATCTATACAAAATAACAATAATTCTGTGGAAATTGAATCGTCCATTAATAAACGGAAAATATGTTCCTGGCTAAGTTTCGCGTCAAAATATGGATTATTTAATAATGGAAAAGCAGAATTGACACCAAAAACCATTTCCACCCCTCCTTTTGGATTAAAAAAAACCAACCCGGATTTATCAATTTCCGAAAAATTCATTTCAGCTTCATCTCTACCGAGAAATCCATTCTTAGTATTACCATCCGTAAGCTTTTCAATTTCCTTTTTAGAAAGGTTTGAAGATTCATAGGTAAAATTCAAATAACTTATAAAATAACTTTTTATTTGATCCGAGGGCATAAAAACAATTTGCGATCCTCCATTAAAATTTTTAAACAACAAAAATTGATGTGCAAGAGATTTTTCAACTGGTTTATTATCACTCAAAAAATTTACAGCTATTTTGCTTTCAATTGAATTTTTTTCCTTCGATATTAAATTTTCATCAGGCGGCTTACCAATCAAACTTCCCGACATCCACCATTCCCTTTTCGATAATACAATTGACAAATAAAAAATGTCACTCCTTTTTAGTTCTGTAATTGGTCCCTCAAATGATTTTTTTGTGAGTTCAAATTATTTGCCGGATGCAATATGTTCCAACATTACATTTTTATTGTTTTGTCCCTTATAAAAAAAATAGCCCCTTATTCGCGGTGAAATATTTAAAAAATCGTTACTTAGTGCATGATTACTACCCAAAATCTCGGCTGCCCATTCTTTGCCGGTTAAACTCAATAAACGTGTTTTTACTCCATGCAAATTTTCGGTTCTAAGATCATATTGATACTTTAAAAATCTTTCTTCAGTGCCATGATCCTCCAAAAATGCTAATTCAGCTAATAACATATCTTTTGAGGTATCGGTATAAAAGAGATACGCTTTAAATAAAATGGTATCCATTAATTCGCGGGCCGCATAGAAAACATCTTCATTTTCATCCAGCTGGTAAAAGGATTTCAAATATTGATTTTGTGGTGCATAATCCCAAGCTTTTTCAAAAATGTCCATTACGTTCAAAGAAATTACATTGATAAATTCATTAAATGGTTCTATAAATTTTTCGTTTTGCAGTATTTCCAAAATACCATATTAAGAAACATATATCCTGCACATTTATTTCTTCCTCCACATATTCATTTAATTTAAAAAATGGCAATTGTATTTTATAAAGGCGTTTATGCAATCGAATAAAGCTGTTCCAAATATTTGTCTCAGAAATGATATCCTCAAAATAGGAAGTTAACAAACATGCCAGATCTTTTAAATCCTCATCCTCGAAGCCAATCTGCAAACTAAATGTTTGTTTTGTTTGATTTAATACTTTTAAAACATCATTGCTTAATTTTAAGTAATAACTATCAGTTGCTGTTTGATCTGTGTAAGGTTTTAGGCACAGCCAGTCTTTGATGTAGATTTTGTTGTTCATTTGTAAGAGGTATGCATCAGGTCGCAAAAATAGGGTGTTTTGGGTATTATTGGAGAGGTAATTTGTATGGGATTAATGGATTGTGCGCAAATTGTCTGAATCGTGGATTTTACGGATTAATGGTTTGTGATGAAATTGTCTGAATCGTGGATTTTACGGATTAATGGTTTGTGATGAAATTGTCTGAATCGTGGATTTTACGGATTAATGGATTTCGCGGATTTTGTTTTAATTGTTTAGTTTATGGATTAATGGATTGTGCGCAAATTGTTTGTATCGTGGATTTTACGGATTAATGGATTTCGCGGATTTTGTTTTAATTGTTTAGTTTATGGATTAATGGATTGTGCGCAAATTGTTTGTATCGCGGATTATATGGATTATTTGATTACACGAATTTTTGAGAGAGTATTAATCTTTTGAATTCTAGGCTTTTTGAACCGAAATTGATGAGTAGTCCAATTTCAAGTTTGTATGCCTTTAAATAATTAAGTGCCTGCGCTAAATGCACATCCTCCAACCTGATAACTGCTTTTAGCTCAACCAACACCTTTCCTTCTACTACAAAATCAGCTCTCCTTGTTCCTATCGGTTTTCCCAAAGTTTTATAAAAAATATCTTGCTCAATTTCTCGTGCAAATTCAAGTCCTGTTTCACTCATCTCATAAGCTAAAGCCCTTTGGTATATGACTTCCTGAAACCCATTACCAAGAAATTTATGGACTTCAAACGAAGATCCTATAATTTTTTCTGTTATGTCTTTATATTTTAAATCTTTCATATTGTCTGAATTGTGGATTTTTCGGATTAATGAACTGTGATGAAATTGTCTGAATCGCGGATTTTAAGGATTATTTGATTACACGAATTTTTGAGAGAGTATTAATCTTTTGAATTCTAGGCTTTTTGAACCGAAATTGATGAGTAATCCAATTTCAAGTTTGTATGCCTTTAAATAATTGAGTGCCTGCGCTAAATGCACATCCTCCAACCTGATAACTGCTTTTAGCTCAACCAACACCTTTCCTTCTACTACAAAATCAGCTCTCCTTGTTCCTATCGGTTTTTCCAAATTTTTATAAAAAATATCTTGCTCAATTTCTCGTGCAAATTCAAGTCCTGTTTCACTCATCTCATAAGCTAAAGCCCTTTGGTATATGACTTCCTGAAACCCATTACCAAGAAATTTATGGACTTCAAACGAAGATCCTATAATTTTTTCTGTTATGTCTTTATATTTTAAATCTTTCATATTGTCTGAATTGTGGATTTTTCGGATTAATGAACTGTGATGAAATTGTCTGAATCGCGGATTTTAAGGATTACTGGATTTCGCAGATTCTATTTGAACTGTGCAATTTACGGATTTTAAAATCTGTGCCATCCAGTAATCCGTTTAATCCGCGATGCAGACTTTTCCATTAAAATTTTTTCATTGTTGAATGTTGTTTCATCTCTGTATTTTTTAGAGTTGGTTGCAATTTGCAAGTAACTAATTTTACAGTTTTCAAAGTATGACAATTCGTCACGGGTTCAATAATATGTTTGGAAGTATTTTGGTTAAATATCCATTATAGGCGATAATAATTTATCGAAAACACACAATACACAAAACTTATTTGATTTTTAAATGTTACAAATCCTAAATTATACTAAACTTTAAATTTGAAACTTTTAAAGGTTTGTACTAAGGCACTTCTGTTCTTATACTGCGATATATACTGCAAAATAAGAGGTGTTAACATTTCGCTACCACCTTCAATACGCAAAATTTTAGAGAACAGTGTGCAAACATATTCATAGTGATTTCTTCCGGTATTAGTTTTAAGATAATTGTCGATTGCAATTTTAAATAATTGTAAGGTCTCTTGCGGAAATTGTTTAACAATAACATCATAATAATTTTCCATGACGCTTGTTGAAACATGTTTCTTTATATAGGCTAATAAACTTTCGGTATCTTTTTCCTCAACATATAAATCTGCCAAGCTGGAACTGAAATATTTTTTTGTAGGGTTATATCGGTTAATCCAAGTTGGCAACTCCAAGTTCCAACTTTCCCCTTTGAAGGTGGACTTATATATGCGATAATATTTAAGTTGAAAATAATTCTTTAGCAAAATGGAGGTTACGCGCCTAATAGTGGGAATATCATGTTGTTTTTGAGCAATGGTTAATAGATGGTCGCTCCATTCACTATGTTGAAAATCATCATCTGGATTATCTGTTTTTAAGACATCCATAATCAGCTTTTTTGCATGCTCATATTTTTTCTCTTGAATTAGCAGTTCCACAACTTGGTTCCGAAAGGATGGAATTTGAATATTTTGCTCCAATATTTTTCTGGCCTGTTCACTATTATTGTTGTTTTGATAAAAATTGATCTTTCGCCGTAAAATTATTTCTGTTTCATAAGTACCATTATCTCCGACTTCCAGTAATTGTTTATCCTGCAGAGCAAGAAATATTTCTGCCTGTTCCTTTGTTGATATAATCTGCGAAATAAAATTATTAAATTCATGCAAAATAGGAGTGCCCCGATATTTTGATTTAATCATTTCGTTAATGCTATACTCGAATAATTCCATAGCGTTCACCAAGGGGTTTTTTGCAATTTCGATCAGATGGGCAAATGGTTCTTCGTAATAAATTGGATCTATATTTTCGATTATTTCAGAATCCATTTCCAAAATACGATCCGAATACTCTTCAATACAAGCTTTAAAAATTGCAATAGCCTGGTCATATTGATTTTTCTCCATAAAATCCCTTGCCTTGGCAAACCATTCTTCCAAAATATAAATCTGAAGGGGATCACCCTCATAATCGTAAATATCTTCATAATCAAAACTAACTTTATGCAGTGCCTTTCGCAGTATTTCATTATAACTTATGTCACGTTTCTGTTTCACTTTATGTAGAAACTCCAAAAAAATGGTATTTTGAAGTTCAGGATTATGTTTAGCCAATTTTAAAACAAATTCACGTAGATCAGCATGTGGTATATTTTTTATAAGATCTTCTAAATTAGGATCCTTGCTTTTTGTTTTAGTAACATCTTCTTTTATCCGTTTGTCGATTGCCGTACGTATAAAGTCAATATGTTTACAAGGATCATAATCACTCGGACAAGAACAGGAATAACTGATTAGTTTTTCCCCATCCAATTTAATCTTAATATTATAGATGCCATAATTACCATGGTATTTTGCTTTCCATATATTTGTGGAAGTTTCAACGAGAGAGATTATTTCTTTGGACATTTGAATTTTTGGAATGTTATTAAATAATATTCAACCTTTAAAATTATTACTATTCTTGCTTACATCAAAAATTTAATATCAATAGTAAGTATAAGTTATTTTTTCTGGTGAGTGAATATTTCGGTCATACTGCACCACCGATTCCGGACCAATGTGCACCACCGATTCCGGACCAATGTGATCCACTGATTCCGGAGCAAAGTGATCCACCCCCAAAGGTAAAAATAAATGACATTCCGGCACATTGTGAGCCACTTGAATAGTGACATTCCGGCGCAATGTGATCCACTTTAAGTATGGATTTGATGTAAAAGCTTTCGCTTTGTGTAAAAAAACGAAGTGTATGGCAGCAAAACCTTTACAGATGCATCAAATTAGAAGAATACTGGA
>Ga0163147_10000332_pt1 | contig 74484 bp, 61 predicted proteins | sample OliLakLV19MP6G1_FD_148597 | JGI IMG/M metagenome (GOLD analysis project Ga0163147, IMG submission 148597) | Freshwater microbial mat bacterial communities from Lake Vanda, McMurdo Dry Valleys, Antarctica- Oligotrophic Lake LV.19.MP6.G1 | ecosystem: Environmental > Aquatic > Freshwater > Lake >... | reverse complement strand
AAATGGTTTTTGAAAAAATTAAATAATTGGTTTCGTGCAAATCGCGCAATTTACATTCCCCAATTTAAGCTCTTTCAAAAGAAAATAAAAACGCATTACCGATCTTTGCCGACTTTTACCGATCTTTACCGATTATTATTTTTATTTTCATTTTCTCCATTATCCGTAGTATCCTTATCACTTTTGTTGCTTGGATTAATGTAATAGGTACGAAAGCCGTTATGATTATTTTTTTGGGTCATGTCTATGGGTTTTGCTTTCTTGGTAAATCAGAGTTGAACAACGTTTCCAAGATAAGCAATTTTAAATACGGGCACAAAAGGAAGGGGAGATTTTATTGTTGTTGTGATGGCAAAATGAAGGAAAGTTAGAAATGAGAAGTCAAGTTGCGGTGAGCATAGGGAAAAGAGAGCGAGGTTTTTTGCAGAAGCATACTCTTGTTGAGATATTTAACGGAGGCATGGTTTTATTCGCCATACCATTTTTGAAAATTGGCAATTGTTTTCGGAAGACACTAAGGAATGATAAAAATGCTATCGGGTAGCGAACGAGCTATTACCTCACAAGCAATCATATTAGTAGATGTGACACGTTGGGAGCCATCCATCAGTTCCGAGTAGACCATTCGCATGTATAGTAGCGGGATACCCCCAGAAGAATTATCAGGATGCCAAGGAGATGTAAAGGCAGTGGACGGTGCTAAATACGGCAGACGTGGTGCTGACCAAACCACATCAACTATTCGGTGCGTACCCATGTACGCGCTTGTCCCAAAAAATATATCCGACTTGACACAATTAAAACCGAGGATGACTTTATTGGAATCCGAATAAGTTACCACCGAGTCAATACCACTCTTCGTACTCTGAATGACCTGTTGCTCTTTCCTTGCACCATAATACACAAAAGTTTGATTCGGCGCTGTCGCAAAATCAGTAATTTCCTCCGTCACGCCACCAAATTTTTCCGCCAATGTGCCCATTCTCGTTGTCCGAATTTTTTGCTTACCAAAATATATGATCAGCGTATCTCCTGCAACACCCGCTGGATTCAACGGAATGTATTTAATAACCCCCTCAAAATTTGCATTTTGGGCGGGTAGTTTTGGAACAAAATATATAATAGAGAAGATCATTACAAAAAATAAGACTTTCATTGTAAAATGATTTTTGTGTAGATATAAATAAATTAGAGCAGTCTGTATTTTCTGACACACTACTCTAATCCATTAATGAAATATGGTCTAATCTAATAGTGTATAGCAGAACTATAAGCCCCTTGACCTGTGCAGACGTTATTTGCTACTTCCCAAGTACCAAAGTGTCCATTAGATAAACAATCTGAATAAGCAAAAGCGTCAACAATAGCCACCCTTAGACAGTAGGTGCAAATATTTCTAGGAACAACATCGTGATTTACCACATCATAGTAAAGATGCTTAGGATTGGAATAAGCATCATGCCAATATTGAATGCTGTGACGTAAAATGGCTGATGTACCAAGAAGCATACTTGGGTGAGTTAATTTAGCATCAGTCACCATCGTTTTCTCTAAAACCTGTAGTGCATCTATGAGTTTTTCAATCCCATCACTATTGTAAATATCTAAAGCCTTTTCCATTTGGAGAATGTACCCAATTTCAATTTCTGAAAGTTTACTTTTGTTTGCATTGACCCACTCGGATATGCTATTATAAGTAAAATTACAATCTGAACATCCTCGCTTTTTAGCCTCCATCCACTCCGTTTTTTGCTTATCTGTGTTTGAAATTGAAACAAAGAAATCCGAAATAATCTGAAATTTTTGTTCATTAGTTACGGTAAATAAATCACAATGGGAAGCTAAATAGTCTAGTGCTTGGTTGTGACGCAGACCAATTTGATTGGCAGCAGTTATTTTCTCCAACTGCGCATCAGAAAGCACCGAAGTTTCGATATCTGTCGTTATTTCTTGACGGCTGCAAGCAATTCCGATTAAAATAATGATAGAAACGTAAGCTGTTAATAATAGTTTTTGCTTCATAATAATAAGATTAAGCTTTGAAGTTATTTAAAGTAAAAAATAAACTTTAAACAACTTGAAAAAATTAAAAAATTGGTTTCGTGCAAATCGCGCAATTTACATTCCCCAATTTAATCTCTTTCAAAATAAAATAAAAATACATTTCCGATTATTACCGATTATTATTTTTTATTTTCATTCTCTCCATTATCCGTAGTATCCATATTACTTCTGTTGCTTGGATTGCTGAGTACGAAAGCCGTTGATGATTATTTTTTTGGGTCATGGCTATGGGTTTTGTTTCTTTTGTATAGTAGTGTTGAACAACGTTTACAAGATAAGCAATTTTAAATAAGGTCACAAAAGGAAGGGGAGATTTTATCGTTGTTACGATGGGTAAAATGAAGGAAAGAGAGAAGCCCTACAATTGGACCCAAAATAGGAACACAGGATAAAAGTAAGTTGATTTTAATTTACTAATTTTTATTCCTTTTCTAAATATTTGAGGCAGTCTACTTACTGTCCAGCTTTTTAGCTAACGGTATTAGTAGAGCTTCATCAATACTTGTAGCCTTTGAAACATTCCAAAAACGCTGTTTGACGTTTCTGAATTTCCCCATTCATAATAATTATAAAATCTATTCTTAGAAATGTTTAAAGCATTATTGATTGAATAACCGAATGAAGTATTACTTTTCTTTGGATGCCAAATTATTTCGAAGTTTATATTATCCACATTATTGGCAATACCTTTCAAAGTCAAAAATTTTGACCAGTTCAAATCCAAGGTAACTTTCTTATTAAAAAAAGCAGTGCGAAGGTTGATATTGTACTTTATTATTTGTGATGTCAAGTTTGATTGATTCAAAGAGGTGCTATATTTTTCTAGTAAATAATTAAAACTTGTATTAAAGTTGAATACTTGTTTAACAAATAAGGAGGAGAGTTTCATGGAAGCCTCATGCCTGTTCAAAGAAAATTTGTAAATACCGATATCTTTGATTAAGTTTTCGCTGTTATTTTTTTGATAATAGTAGCCAAAATCTAATGACAGATTACCTCCGATAGGCAAGGACGGTTCTACCTGAAATATTTCGTAATTTGAACGAAGTTGATTTTCTTGTTTGATATTATAAAATGGATTTTGAGTAAAATCGTAGGTATCATTATTTTTTGAAGTTCCACTTATATATATACCAAGTAAAGTAATACCACTCTGCGGTATGGTATGGAGAATAGCCGCACTGAATACCGCAGCAGGAACAACATTCAGTTGACTACTACCAATCGCATACTGGTTCCAGTAAATCAAGCGATATTCATCCATTATTTCAAAAGTAGTGGGTATCTCAGGAAGTAGTTCGTATTTAATGGTAATGACCCTGAACATACCATATTGATATTGAATTTTGCTATTCCACTCATTGAAAATCTTGGTTTTAAAGCGCACATCATGCCAGTCGTAATAGTGGCGTTTTAGCGACATGCTGACATCCATTTTTTTGTAGCGGTAATTAAAAGAGACAAACGGAGCATACACATCATATGATAAAATATATTTATCATTTTTAAAAAAATCGTTATATATTTTATTGTGTTGAGCATCAAATGTTCCTTGTAAAATAGTGTTTGTGCTGTAATAATGCGCGAACCCTACTCTGAATACATTGATAGAATCAAAAAGACTGAATGTGGCGGAAGAACTCAGCTTTAGTGCATTCACAATTTGATTTTGAGATAGATGGATTTTATCATAGGCAAATATCCCCTTCAATAATGGATAGTCTATTGGTTCAGATATTTTTAATGTTTTTTGGGATTCGCCTCGCCGCAGCCACTCTCCTTTTGAAGCAACATCCAAACCATATTTTTTCCAGCGATGATTAAAGGTAAAACTAGGTATCCAATAATTATTTTCTTGATTATCTCTATAATCAAATGATAAAGTATCAATATTTGAAGCGCTCCATTTATTGTTAAGTTCTCTGTGCGTAGAAGAACGCTTGTAAAAGAATTTAACAGTCGCTTTAGTGCTATCACTCCATACATACTTAGAATGGAATTGGGCTTTCAAAAATTTGTTATCCAAGGTTTCGATTTGGTCTTCCATATTTCTTCTATCCACACCAATATAGTCTTGAATGAACGCGTTTATACCCGTTTCTTTTTTAAATCCATGATATAAATTACTACGGATTTCTAATTTATTATTAGGCTCAAACACAGTTGCGAATCCACCACTATTTTTTTCATGTGCTGCAAATCTTGGCAAATCTGCCCCTTGCGCTCCAAATTTATCTACGCTGTAACTCGACTGCAGGTCATATCTCTTTTCAAATGTTTCCTCATCAAATAATTTTAAGTTTTCATCACTAATATTATTTAATCCAATTTTATCATATGTTTCCAGAAAGTGAACCCTAAGTTTCTTCTTCAAAGAAAATGCGTTTACAAAACCATCGGGTAGTATCTTATCATTATTTAGGCTCATCCCTGCGTCGAGCTTTCCAAACAAGTTAGTATTTAAGTTTTCTTCTAACGTTATATCTAGTATATTTTTGCTCCCTCCAAATATATCGTCTTTTATTTTTTTAAACTTAATTCCACTTACAACGACTGGGTCAATACTCTGAGTAAGTGCCGTTTGATTGTCGCTTACATTTTTGCCATTTATTAACAGTTCATCTATGGGTTCATTATTTACATAAATTTTGCCTTCTTTTACCTTTACACCGGGTAGTCGCTCTAAAACTTGGGTGAGTGACTTATCTTGCACCTGTGTAAAGCTACTAGGGTTATAAATGATAGAATCATTAGTAATTATAATTGCTTTTCTCCTTGCTACTACTTCTACTTCTTTTAGCGTAGTTGTATTGGACTCTAAAATAATGTTGTGTTCAGTTGTATCGTTAGCATTGCTCAACACATACACAAATACCTCGTACATCTTATACCCAACAAAGCTGGCTTTTAGTTTATAATTACCTATCTTATGAACATTAAGAATATATTGCCCATTTTGATTTGTGATATAATAAGCTACTAGAGAATCACTAAGTGTACGTAATTCTACCGTAGCGGAGGGAAGCGTTACATCCATTTGGTCTCTGACAACCCCCTTTAGAAGGGTTTGACTATTAATATCTTGTGTTCCAATAAAAAAAAGGAAAATGCCAATGCTAAACGCTTTAATTTGTAAGTACTTCAAAATTTCGTTTGTAAAAATCCTTTGGTGATAGGTATCCAAATTATTGTAAAAATTAAAAATGCCTCTTTTAATTTTCGGGAGAATCAGCATAATTGAAATTTTTAGTATCCGCTGACTTAAGCATTCTGTACATTCCTTTGTCATAAAAATACAACTGCTCTGTGAGATAATCATCAAAACTCATTTGAACAGCTTTGGGTGAAGGTCTTTGGATGGCACTTTCAGATATTTTTTCTATTATTACTGGGGTAAGATGTAATTCAAATTTGTCAGCTTCTAATCGCTTATATCCATATTCCAACACCAATCCCGGCAACCCCTGAACCCTTAGGGGTCCGCCAATTACTCCAATTGTATTCGTAAACCATGCTACAATCTTGTGCGTAGTATTTTGTCGCACTGCTTTTCTGCATGGGTAGCCAAGTACCTCTTTGTACTCATCCGTAAGAGACCATTTAGCTGCATTTTTCTTTTCAGTGTAAAATGCCCTGTCTCCGTCTTTAATTGCTCCCTCAAAATAGTACTCGTCATTAGATTGTTTGTTATACAATATTTCAAATGGAATAATAGTACCCGTTAAGGAATTAGTAGGTTTTTGCTTCTTAACTTGATTATCATTATCACTTATTTTGTACGTTAATTCATAACTGCTTTCTGAATTACTTACTTTTAATATAGAATTTTGGTGAATCTTATCATTAGAAGAGTAGGTAATTTTATAGCAGTTTTGTGCACTCCCTAAGTCAAAGCAGATTATAAAAAAAATAACTAATAACTTCCACATACAAATTTAATTTTGGCGAGTTAAATAATACTTTATATTTATTCAAAACTTAAAAAGTATTTAGACAAGAAAAAAGGGTAATACACAAAGTAATTCTTCATGTATTACCAACTTCGATATCGCAATTAAACTAACATTTAAAGTGAAGTATGTATTTTACTTTATTGTAACAGTACATTCTATTGTAATAGTAAAAGAGCCATCTGAACTGTATGTTAGTTTGGCGGTGCAAGTAACTTCGTCTTCTGTTATTGATGTTCCGCAGCCGCAATCAGGATATGTAACTATCTCTAATTTTTCGCTTATCGGAGTTGCATTCATAGCATTTGCCTGACCAAAGGTCATCAATCCTAGAAAAAATACGAACAAAAAAAATAAACTTTTTCGTAAAAATGGTTTTTGAAAAAATTAAATAATTGGTTTCGTGCAAATCGCGCAATTTACATTCCCCAATTTAAGCTCTTTCAAAAGAAAATAAAAACGCATTACCGATCTTTGCCGACTTTTACCGATCTTTGCCGACTTTTACCGATCTTTACCGATTATTATTTTTATTTTCATTTTCTCCATTATCCGTAGTATCCTTATCACTTTTGTTGCTTGGATTACTGGGTACGAAAGCCGATGATGCTTATTTTTTGGGTCATGACTATGGGTTTTGCTTTCTTGGTAAATCAGAGTTGAACAACGTTTCCAAGATAAGCAATTTTAAATACGGGCACAAAAGGAAGGGGAGGTTTTATCTTTGTTACGATGGGGAAAATAAAGAAAGGTAAGATTTGGCTCACAAGTTGGGCAGTAAGAAGAAAATTTTTATTGCAAAAACAATTTTCTTAACTGATAAAAAATACGCTCAATTAAGCGTAAATCTTCAGTAACAATATTGATATTACCTTGTATCTCATTTTTTGAACTTATGAGCGTTCCTGTTGAAGTCGTAAGTGTATCGGCAAACTCTATTTCTACAGCATAATTATTTTGTTTGGGTATAGAAGATATTTTTTGTACCCTACCTTCTAAAACACCAAATTCAGTGTAAGGATAGTTGTCTAGTTTGATAATAGCCCTTTGTCCTACCTTGAGTTTACCTGTATTTTGTATAGGTAGTAGAACCTTTCCAATTGTTTTACTTTGATTATTAGGAATAATAGTAAAAATATCATCCCCTTGTTTTACATATTGATTTTCACTCCAAAAACTGAAATAAGATATTCTTCCATCAATGGGGGCTTTCAAAATATTAGTTTGTTCCCATTCCGAAATCCTATTCATTAAATTTTGATAAGACTCAAAAGCATAAATTTTTAAGTCATCACTTGTTTGATTCTCTCGTGCTTGTAGTTCACTAATGTTTCTTTCAACGTTGCTTATCAAAATTTGAGTATTCGCTTCCGCAATACCTATATCATCTAACTGCCGCTTGAGGCGCAATAATTCTCTCTGCTTATCTTCTAATTCTTTTGAGGATATGACACCTTCTTTAAATAAAATTGTATTTCTTTCAACATCTCGGCTAAGTAAATGGAGTTCATTATTAAGATTCTCTTTCTGTATCGCATATTGCTTCAAAAGTTGTTGAAAATCAAGTAATTGTTTATTATAAGAAAGCAGTTGTTTTTCTTTTACATCCGTATTTTTGAAAAATTTTAATGCTTCATACCCCCTCACAAAGGTGGAATAGACATTTTGTATATCTCCCAAATTAAGGTAGCTAGGAAAAGAAAATGGATCGTTATTTTCAAATTGTGGGTCCATTATTTTTAAAAATTCCCATAGTGCTTCTATTTCGGCACTATTGGCAGTATTTTCTATTAAGGCCAATTTTTGACCTCTTACAACTTGGTCATTGTCGCTTACAAATAGTTTCTGAATTCTTCCATTTGTTTTAGAAACCAATCCAATGGCTGGTACTTCAGAAGTAATTGTTATACGTCCATTTAATACATCTGGATATTTGACAATATAAGATAATAAAGTTAGCAAGATTACAAAACCAAAAACTAAACTTGACCCTGTTAATGTAAGCCAATGAGGAGGACGATTGAGTACTTCTCGTACTTGCTCGCCATATAGTTCTATATCTTCAAGTAGGGGTCCATTGTTGATAGAATGATGCTCATTATTTTCAATAATTGGGGAATTATCCATAATAATATTACGTTTTAATTACCTAATTCTAATTGATTTTTCACAAGTTCGTAGTAAACATTGTGTTTATTTACTAATTCATAATGCGTACCTTGTTCTACGATGCATCCTTTATCAAGCACTATAATATGATCCGCATTTTTAACCGTGCTCAATCTGTGCGCTACTATAACAACTGTTTTACTTTTAAAAAAAGGCTCTAATTTTTCCATAATCCCTTTTTCATTATTAGCATCTAAGGCACTTGTAGCTTCATCTAAGAATAAGTATTCGGGATTTTTGTAAACAGCACGAGCTATAAAAACCCTTTGCTTTTGCCCACCGCTTATACCCATACCACTTGAACCGATGCGTGTATTATAACCTGTTGGAATAGATTCTATCCACTCTGTTAGGTGTGCTACATTACTGGCATAAATCAATTTATTTTTATCAACTGCCCCTTCTGAATCTGATTCTGTTATATTTCGGACGATTGAATCCGCAAATATGTATCCTTCTTGCATTACACAGCCACATTCTGAACGCCAAAAGCGTGCACTAATGCTCCTTAAAGGCGTTTTACCCACATAAATACCTCCTTCGGTCGGATTGTGAAATTTTAGCAACAATTTTATTAAAGTTGTTTTGCCACTGCCACTCGCCCCTACAATGGCAGTTGTTTTACCTGCAGGAATATCTAAAGACACATTATCTAGAACTAAAGCAGATTCTCTGCTGCCATATCGAAAACTAAGGTTGCGAATATAAATACTTTTATCATTAGGCAATTCTTTTATGAGCGATTCGTGTAAAGGTTCTTCGTCTTCTTTATCATAAATTTCATTCAACCTATCAAGACTAATTTTAGCATCTTGAGTAATTTGTACAAATGAAATAAAATTAGATATAGGCAGATTCAACTGCCCTATGATGTATTGGATAGACAACATCGTACCAAGTGACATTTGTCCTTCAATAACTGATTTGGCAGTAAAAAAGGTAATGAGAATATTTTTTAATTCATTCAAAAAAGCACCGCCTGTATTTTGAGTTTGTGCCAACGCTAACCCTTTTATCGAAATCTTAAAAAGTCTAATTTGAATAGATTCCCATTCCCAACGCCGCCTTTTTTCAGAACCGTTCAATCGTATTTCTTGCATACCTCTTATGAGTTGTATCGTACTGCTTTGATTACCTGCTGCTTGGTCAAACCGTTTGTAATCAATTTCAGCTCGTTTTTTAAGAAAAATAAGGGTCCAAACCACCTGAATACAAGCCGCTACCAAGAAAATCAAAAATACAGTTGTATTAAAATAAGCAAGAATACCGCCAAAAATGATAAGATTGAAAAATGAAAATAAGGTGTTTAAAGTAGCATTAGATAAGAAATCTTCAATACGCGAATTATCCTGAATATGCTGCATAATATCGCCTTCATTCTTTGTATCAAAAAAACCAATGGACAAATTCATTAACTTAGCCAAAAAATGGGTCAATAGTCTAATCCGAATACGACTCGTAATATGCAGCAAAAGCCATCCTCTTATTATTTGTACTGTTATATCAGATAAAAACAATGTTAATTGTGCTATTAAAATCAAGTAAATAAAACTAATGTTCTGAAAGTTTACACCATAATCAATGGTAGATTGCATCAAAAAAGGAAAAGCCAATTGTATTAAACTGCTGACTACCAGACCTATCAATAATTGCGTGATAATTTTTTTGTAAGGTGAAAAATAAGCTAATAAGTAACTCAATTTTCTTTTTGAAGTTTTCAGCTCATCAGAAACTTCTAATTGGAAGAATTCGGGGGTAGGCTCTAATGCCAGCAGAATTCCTTCATCTTTTTTAGCATCATACTTCTTCTTATTTACCCAACCGCGCAGAAATTCATCTTTTGAATAAGTAAGCAGCCCATGTGCTGGGTCAGCTATGTGTACGTCCCATTCTTCTGTTTTGTTTCTGATAAATTTAGACCAAAACGATTTCTTTAACTTAACTTCCGTTACTATAACAAAATGTCGCTGTTTCCAGTGAGCGATACAAGGTAGGGGCATTTCCGTTGCCAACACATCAAAAGTGGCAGCAATAGACAGTGACTGCAAACCAATCACTTCCGCTGCCTCTGCAATACCTGCGATAGACACGCCATTGCGACTAATACTTGTTTTATCTCTTAAAAAATCTTGCGAATATATTTTGCCGTAATGATGAGCAATCATGCGCAGGCAGGTAGGTCCGCAGTCCATTGTATCAAACTGTCGGTAAAAAGGAAACTTAGCCATAAATTTGTGGGCTTATTTTAAATCGTTTGCGTCGGTATTCCGTTAAAACTTTCGTGTGTTAAAGTATTTTTCATCCAGGAATTTTCAAATTTTAAAACAGAGTATAAATATTTTGACTGTGCATCTATACGATTTTAAGCTTGCATAAAATATTTTGGTAGTTTCTCAAAAACAAATTCATATTTTGTGAAACACTACAAATTTGAGAATATGGACTAAGAGACGTAGGATTAGTTGGAGTAGATTTATCTATACTTTTCATTTTATCTGTTTGAGTCTATCTATATATCCTTTTAAATAGAACTTATTTATTTGATATGGATATGTTTCATAAATAGCATTATCTTCATTGATTGTGTATCCCTGTTCAAAATTTTCACTTGCCTCTACCATTAAGCTTAATGCTTCTTTTTCTTTTTGCATATTCTCAAGGCATATTGCTTTATAATACTTTGCATCGGAAAATCGAGTATATAATTTCAATGTTTTGTCAAAATAAGTAACTGCTGTTGAGTAATCTTCTTGTTCAAATTTGATTATACCCAAATAGAACCAATGTAAAAAATGTATCCAAGTCTCATCGCTAATAGTTTTTTTCTCTTCTTCAATGGTTTTTTTGATAAAATATTCAGCGGAATCCAATCTATTAAGCTGTAAATAACACAATCCTATGTAAAAATCACAAGAATGATCCATAACAAATGAATTACCCTTCAATGTTTGAGCCGCTTGAAAATCCTTAATTGACTCAGTATAGTTTTTTGAAAAAATACATTTCATAAAAGCCCTGTAATCTAGATACCGGTTAGGATTATACTTAACAGCATTATCTAAATAAACCATGCCTATTTCATATTTTTTTTGTTTAAAAAGAGGCATTGCACGTTGCTGCCACATATAGGCGCTTTCAGGTGAAATAGCCAACGCACTATCAATATACAATCCTCTTCTTTGTGAAAAAAGAGGTAGCTTTTCTAATTTATCAAAATAGTGGTTCAGCTTTAAAGAATCCTCCTGTGTTAGAGCTAATTTTTTAGCTGGTGTATCAGTAACATTTTGAGCGCAAGATTGCATAATGAGGTACAAAAATGCCGCTATTAATGAGAGTAAGTATTTTGAGTAGAGCATACATATGGATTTAATTCAATGAATTTAGAGTATGTAAAATTATAAGGTTGGTTATTTATATCGAAGTCCTTTACAAGCTGAAACCATTTTGTAACAATTAGGTTATAAATTCTTTTTATTTCGTTATAAATGACCAAGCCGTTTGATGTAAACAATTGATCACTACCATAAAACTGCGTTGTGTTGTTGAACTCTTTTGTTGGATTCTCAATTAAAGAAATATCTTGATAACATTTTTTAATATAAAACTTTATTCTTCCTAATACCTCATGCCTTTTAGCATCCTTAAAAACATCTGCTTCTAAACATGCATCTAAACATATAAAAGTGGTATAGTAAGTATATAGAGCGTGAAAGATAACATGTATATCTCTAGATTCCCTCGCAATGCCCTCTATTTGTAAATTTTGTATGATAGTATTTGGTTCTACAAGTAAAAAATTTTCGACTTCATAAATCATAGCATTGAAAACAATATGACCTGTTTGATGTGCAATATCATCAACAAAAAAAACTTCATTATAATCGCTTTGGTAGGCATTAAAAAATCCTATACCTTGCGCTGAAAGCGTTGCGAACGAATTTCTTAAATGTGTATCAATATTAAAAATTACACATTTTTTAGTAGTTAAGGTTATTAATTGATAATGATCAGGAACAATCTTTTTGAGAATTCTACAGGCTGTAATAAAGTTTTTCTCTTGTTCCAGAGTAATATTCTGTATTTCTACTTCTACTGGGGTTTGAAGTATATCATAATAAAATTGTTTTAGCACGGGAATTGAATGATTCAATAGCTCTATATTTATATCCTCAATTAATCTAATACCCTCAAATTTGTAATTTATGGGCTTATTTTCTACCCAAAGAGCAATTGTATTGTCTTCTTTTGTAGTTATATTGTAAGGCTTATTGGGTACAGAGGTGGTCAACCATCCTATGTTAGGTAGATAGATTCTTCCGAACTCATCTGTAAAAACACGAATGCCTAATGGACGGAGATGAGGTGGTGTATATCCGTATACAATAGCATCTAAAGTAGTTTTATCCGTATTTATATTTCTAAAATAAGCAAACAGTAATGGCTCTTGATATATGATATCATTATCAAAGTCAATCCTATCAAATATCGAAGGCTCCGTCTGATATAATAACATCTTGATATTTTCTATCATACTTTGATTACCTGATTGCACAAATATTTTTTGCAGCTGGTTGAATATTTGTTCCTCCATATTATTTTAGTTATGAAATTTTATTATTTTTATTTTAACCAGGTCACTTCTTCAATTTAAAAACTAGCTGATTATTACCCCTTTTTATCTTAACCGAAACATCATTGTAACTATTTTCTATTTTCATATTATTTGTTAATTTACAGAAATCCTCGAAGGTAGCATTTTCATAATTTTGTTGATTTATTTGTAAAATTTGATCTCCAATTTTAAATCCTTCTACATTATCAAAAGGACTTTCGTAGACATAATCTACCAAAATTTTCCCGTCTTTAAATGTGGGGTTAAAACGATAAGTATCAAATAATTTTTTTTCTATTGGTGCGAAATTTGAAAAAATAATATTTTGATATAACCAATCTATTGTTACTGTATATCTTTTTAGAAATTCGCCACCAATAATTCCTTGCGGTAATTGCTGTTTGAATCCTACAGAAGTATTTTCTATGCCAAATTTATAGCCAATTATAACATCCGAAAGATTAGTGAATAAGGTTGTGTCCCAGCTATTGCCAAAAGCACTATAACTCATACCATAACCTTTTATTAGTTTTGAGGTATCTTTTAAATGATAAATATTCTTATAGGGTAAATAAATTCCTTTATCTGAACCTGTATCCAAAATGACTTCTTCATTAATACCTGTGGATGTCTTGAGATTAAAACTCGGAGTACCTTGCATATTTGTCTCAAAAGAGACGGTGTCACTTTTGAATGGTAAAAAAAGCGAATCTTTACTATCTGTTACTATGATTTCTTGATATGGATAATTAATTTGCCATACTGCATTATTCATGACGTTTGCGCCAATTATACCTGACACTTGAATACACTTATTATCTTTTAATACATTTAGATCAGAAACAACTGCTCCTATTGCCAGAAAATCTATGTTTTGTATAGTAATAGTATCTAATCTTATATATCTTAACTTTTTTTTATTACCACTGAAATCTGTTAAGTTTCTCTTCGCTATTTTAGTTAACTTAATTAATTTGGCTACATCATCATCAATAACAGTAATTGCTCCAGTATCAAATAAGAAATCATAAGTTTTATTCTGTATTTTTACAGGAATAATAATTCGACCGTTGACTTCTTTGAACCTAATTTTTTCTTTGAAAGAGTGTTGTCGAACTCTATCTTCCTTCAGTAAATTATTAATCCTGATAGAATCCAGTAAACCACAACCAGATAAAGAAAATATTGTAAGTAACAAAAATAAAAATCTCATATTGCATTAACATTAATCTTTCAGGATTAGAACAAAAAGAAAAGAGATAGGGTAAAACCCTACCCCTTTTCTTGTGTTCCATTTTCTTAGAAACAAGAATCTACCATTTGATACTGTCTGCATCTCCCCTCCACCACTTACCAATACCTCCCGTGGCACCATGGCAATCGCTCCATCCACCACCTTGTACTTTTTCAAGTATCTCGCCTTTTTCAATTGCGTTGGCTTTTACTTTCAACTCGGCTAATGATAATCTACGTACCTCTACTTTCAATTCAATAGTTGAAGCTGTCTTTTCCATTTTTTTGATTTAAGTAAGATTTTCCCTACTCTATTGTATATGGGCTTTTCGGGGATACCGCCCTATATTTGTAGCTACACAATATACCGATGTTGAGACATGATGTAATCTTTCATATCTTAATATATCTTAATAAAATTTAAAATTGCATAGTCAAATATAGAGTACCTCAATATAAAATAAAAACGCATTACCGACTTTTACCGATCTTTACCGATCTTTACCGATCTTTACCGATTATTATTTTTATTTTCATTCTCTCCATTATCCGTAGTATCCATATCGCTTTTGTTGCTTGGATTACCATTTTCTGAGTAATCAAAAGTGTATGGAATGCCACAATGCTCAAAAATCAGCACTTGATGTGCTGGAGAGAGCTGCTCCCCTTTAGGTATTTTGTCTTTAAATTTTTCGGAGGAGAGTAAGTTGTAGAGGCTTCGTTCGGAAAGTCCGATAATAGCAGCTACCTCTTTCCGCGTGCGAAAGCCAGCAATTATTACTTTGTTGGGCATGACTATGGGTTTATTCGTTAATTGGGTTGAATAACGGTTATGCACAATATAACTTGAATGAATGAATGATATTACTAGAAACAAGTATTTTTCGCTCTTTTATTTTAAATCTACTTTTTATCTTTGTTAGAATGTCTAATGAAATAAAACCCATAGGGTTGACATAATTATAACACCTGTAATAACTACCTTTAAAACCCTGAAAGGGTGGCATAACTTGCACTTTTTGTGTCACCCCGTTGGGGTTTCTTTGTATGTTGCATTTTTCTATAATTTTTCTATAATTAGGTCACTCCTTCGGAGTTTTGTACCACACTTAAAACTTGGTTTATGAAACAATTTTTCGTGTTTATTTTTCTACTTTTTTGCTTTTCACAAACAAATATATCAGCACAAATCGCTATCAAAGACCCCAACGTCACTGTCAATCCTGACCTCTTTTCCGGTATGAAATATCGCAACGTCGGTCCTTCACGTGGCGGGCGAGCGACGGCGGTAGCGGGCTTTACCAATCAACCTTTTACGTTTTTGATGGGCAGTACGGGCGGCGGCATTTGGAAAACCGATGATGCGGGTAATAATTGGACGAATATTTCGGATGGGCAGATTAAAGTCGGTTCGATTGGGGCGATTACCGTTGCGCCTTCGGATGCCAATGTGATTTACGTCGGCACGGGTTCGGCGTGTCCACGCGGGAATGTGTCGCAAGGAATTGGCGTATATAAAAGCACCGACGGCGGTCGGAATTGGAAACATATTGGGTTGCCCAAAGCGGGTTTGATTGGTAAAATAGAAGTGCATCCGAGTAATCCTGACCTTGTTTATGTGGCGGTTTTGGGACAGATTTTTGGTCCGAATAAAGAGCGTGGGGTGTATCGTTCTAAAGACGGCGGCAAAAATTGGGAAGCCGTGCTGCAAGTGAGCGACACCACTGGAGCAATTGACTTGTCTATGAATCCGCAAAATCCGCGCGAAATCTACGCCGGAATGTGGCGCGCCGAACGCAAACCGTGGACGATGATTGACGGTGGCAAGGACGGCGGCATTTGGAAAACGATGGACGGCGGCGATACGTGGACAAAATTAACCGAGGGTTTGCCGAAAGGCTTGGTGGGTCGCATTGGCATTGCGGTTTCTCCGGCGAATCCGAGCCGCGTGTGGGCAATCGTGTGTGCTGCCGAAGAAGAGGAAGCGGGTTTGTATCGCAGTGATGATGCTGGTCAAAATTGGACGCGCATTTGTAGAGACCATAAACTGCGGCAGCGCGGCTGGTATTATTCGCACGTCACGGCAGACCCTCAGAACGAAAACACCGTTTTTGTCAACAACGTAGATTTCTGGAAATCGGTGGACGGCGGTAAAAGTTTTGATGTAGAATTTCCCGTTCCGCACGGCGATAATCATGGGCTTTGGATAAATCCGACCAACACCAATATCATGATTCATAGTAATGACGGCGGTGCAACCATTACATTAAATAATGGAAAAACCTGGACGACACAAAATAATCAACCCACTTCTGAATTTTATCGCGTCACGGTGGACAATCAATTTCCCTACCGCTTGTGTGCTGGTCAGCAAGATAATTCTACAATTTCTGTGCCGAGCCATGACCCCGGCGGTGTGACGGAATTTGAACACTGGCACGAGGTAGGCGGCAGTGAGTGCGCGGACGTAGGTGTGAATTCGCAAAATCCGGACATTGTTTGGGCGGGTAGTTACAGCGGCGAGATTACGATTACCAATCTCAAAACCGGCGAACAGCGGCAGGTCACGGCGTACCCACATTATACGGAAGGTACGGAGCAACGCAAATTGAAATATCGCTGGCAATGGAATTTTCCGATTGTGGTGTCCAAATTTAATCCAAGTACGGTTTATCAGGCTTCCAATTTTGTGCACCGAACCACCAATGACGGGCAGACTTGGGATATCATTTCTCCAGATTTGACGCGCAAACTCGACCAATATCATGGCATTCCCGGCGGACCTATTCAGCACGACGGCACGGGTGTAGAGATTTATTCGACCATTTTTGCTTTGGAAGAATCGAATTTTACGGAAGGTGAATTGTGGGCGGGTACGGATGATGGCTTGATGCACATTTCTCGTGATGCTGGTAGGACTTGGCAAAACATTACACCCAAAGGTATTCCAACTGAATGTACGATTAATAAAATTGAATTATCTAATCATACCGCTGGTCGTGCGTTTGTTGCGATTCAAAACTATCGGTATAATGATTTCAAACCGTATTTATTTAGAACCAATGATTTTGGTAAAACCTGGGAATTGCTCACCGATGGTAAAAATGGTATTCCTGACGGACATTTCGTGCGTGCCATTGCGGAAGACCCTGACCGAAAAGGTTTGCTTTATGCGGGAACGGAATACGGAATGTACGTGTCATTTAATGATGGTAAAAATTGGCAGCCGCTGCAATTAAATTTGCCAATCGTGCCGATTACCGACATTGAAATTCAAGAAAAAGACCTCGTAATGAGTACGCAAGGACGCGCTTTCTGGATTTTGGATGATTTGACTCCATTACATCAACTAAATGATAATTTGATAAAAAATGCTAAAATATTATTTAAACCGCGAGATACGTATCGGACTAATGTTGCTAATTATAACGCCAATATTAACTTTTATCTAAATAACATTCCCGATTCCGACGCAGTTGTGAAGTTAGATATTATGGATGTAAATGGAAAAATCATTCGTAGTTATACCAAAGATGCTAAAAATAAACGCAATAAATTAGATTGGAAAAAAGGTTTCAATACCCACACTTGGGATTTACAACACAATGGTCCTGAACTCGTTGAAGATTTTATTTCGATGGATATGCGTACCCCTGCGCCGGGTCCACGCGCCGTGCCGGGTACTTATCAGGCACGCCTGCAGGTAGGCGACTGGACGCAAACGCAAGCTTTTGAAATCAAGCCCGACCCACGCTGGACGACTGTAAAAGAGGAGGATTACAAAGCCCAACTTGACGAATCACTTGCTTTGAGCGACCTTATTACCGAATCGCACAAGCGTATCAAAAACCTCCGCGCTGTGCGGGAGCAATTGAAAAACACGGCACAATTGGCTACTAAAACGGGTCAAAGTAAAGACATTCAAAAACTTGCCGATGACCTGAGTAAGAAATTGACAGCCGTCGAAGACCTGTTGATTCAAAATAAAGTGGAAGTCAGTCAAGATGAAATCAATTTTGAACGGGTATTCAGCAATCACCTTACGCGGCTGTACGTAGTGGTGCGCGGCGACCATAACCGTCCGACTGGTGGTGCGTTGGAACGTTTTGGTGATTTGAAAAAAGAATACAGCGACATCGTTCGGCAATACGAAGAAATTCTCCGGGAGTTACCGAAGTTTAATCAATTATTGGAACAGGAAAAAGTGACGCGGATTGTGGTGCCGGAGGTGATTGTGAAATTGTAATGTGCTGATTTGTCAATGTGCTGATTTGCTGATAATTCATAGCGAGTAACTTGTTGTAAATGAGTTACTTGCGTTCTAATAGTTGTAAGGTCAGCAGCGCTTCAATCGTAGATTCTGCGCCCGCGTTTTTATTCACGCGGTCAGCACTTTCGATGCCGTCGAAGCACCTGCCGGTTTTTGGGTCGTACATTTGTGCTTTTGCTGGATTATTTCCAAAAAACCACTGCGCCAGCGATTTGGCTTGGATCCAATATTTTTCTTTGCCGGTTATTTTATAGGCTTCTACGCAAGCTGCCACCATGTGTTGTACGCCGTAGGCAATTTGTGAGAATTGTTTTTCGTCATAGATTTCTACCGTGTTACCGGTTTTTCTTACCTTAAATTCATTGCGATAACCTCGTTTTTCCACTTCCGCGAAATAAAAATCCACTTCTTGCAAAGCCTGATTCGCCATCATGGTGTCTTTCAAAACCTGACTTGCAAGCAGCAACGCGTGTGCTTGGGCATTGCCATAAGCGTGCCAAAGATTTTGCCAACTCAAGAAAGCACCGTGCGGAAATTGCCCGTTGTTTTGCACTTGCATCATAAGCAATCCGTTTGCTAAATGTTGGATACAATTCTTTACACTGTCTTGTCCAGTTATTTTATAATAATGTAATAAGCCGATAATTTGAATCGCCGCTTGGTCGCTTGCGGTGCCATACGGAAGCCAAGTGGGTTGGGTAAATCCTTCCCGCTGTTCGGTGCTGTCTTTGTAAGTTTGATTGCAATAAGCGACAGTAACGCTGGCTAATCTATTATAAATTTTTTCTACGTCGGGGCGCAATTGATCGCCTTTCGGCAAATGCTCGAGTGCTTCGCTCAATGCCCAGAGCGCGCGCCACGACCACCAATTGGGTTCGGCAACACTGGTTTTAAAATCGCGGTTAATGCTGCCGTCTTTCCAAATGAAATTATAAAAAAAGCCATTTTCGGCTTGCATATTTAATACAAAAGCGAGTAAACGCTGGGCTTTCGCCAAACTCGAATCGGTTTGATTTTTGTTATAATCTCGAAGATAAAAAATAGCGGCGCGAGCCACATCATCCACGCACGCGATGCCTTCGTCCGCGTCATCCACCCAATGATAATCGGGGGCTTCGCTGTAAATGTGAATGATGCCGACGCTATCGCCGGATTGCATCTTTATATTTTCATATAATGAATCAAGATGCGCGGTGTTAATTAATGACGCTTCTTTTTCTGTTTGCTGGCAACTTATTATTACTAAAAAAAAGATGCTATAAATCCAAATTCGCATATCATATTTTATTTTGTAGCAATTCATTTACTAAATCCGCTTTTTCTAACATTGCAAAGCTGCAAGCCGCGTCCGACATGGCGTAGGGAATGACCAACTGCTCGCCGTGCTCCATCCAGCCGCAAGTGTAAAGCACGTTTGGGACGTAGCCTTCGCGCTCGCTTTCGAGGGGCGACATAAGGGGTTGTTTTAATGAGGCAATTACTTTTTGTGGATTATCCAAATCTAACAGACTGGCACTCAAATAATAACGTCGCATGGGTCCTACGGCGTGGGTAAGCAAGAGCCAACCTTCCGGCGTTTCTATCGGCGAGCCGCAGTTACCCATTTGCACGGATTCCCACGGCTGCACGGGCGCTTGCAACAATTGTTTTTCTTTCCAATTATATAAATCATCGGAAAACATGATATTAATATCTTCTCCACCTTGTCGGGAAATGACCACGAATTTACCATTCACGCGGCGCGGAAAGAATGCCATGCCTTTGTCTTGCACGGCTCCTTTATTGTAGCTACGAATTCTAAACGTCTGAAAATCTTCTGTTTCTAATAATTTGGATTGAATATCTTTACCGTTATAAGCAGTATAAGTTCCCAAATAACGCGGCACGCCCGATTCTTTCATTTCTATGAGTCGAATGTCCTCCATGCCCAATGTTTCCGAGGCTGCGAATGGAAAAATCACGCGCTCCGGCAACGTAATAGAAGTATCAAATTGTACTAAATAATTATCGTCTTGCTCTTTTTCATTTAGCGATTCCCTTTCGGATTCGGATAATTCTACCCTTTTTCCGGTGGTGCGCAATTGGGATTCGGCTTCAAAACGAATATCATCATTTGAACCCATTACACCTTGTTTGAACGAAAGTGTCGAGATATGCCCTTCGCCGACAGAGCGTAGACTCATTACAAAACGGGTCTCCCCGGTCGTAAGTCCGTTCTGGTCAGGATGTTTTACCATCGAAGGATTGAACAAGGCTGCCGCTTCAATGGAATATTCTTTCGTGGCGTACGCGCCAAGCAGCAATTTTCCGGTTTCTGATAAGTCTAATTTTTTACCAAATCGCTGTTCAAATTTGGAGAGATTTTCTAATAAACGTTCCTCATAATTGCGGTGGCGATGGGCAAAATCGGTTTTTGTTTCTTGCCAAAGTTGCTCGCGCTCGGCTTCTGAAAGCTGCAAAAAACGTTCTATTAAATGTTGATAACGTAATGGATTGCCCAAATCGAGAAAAAGCATAATAACTTTGGACGGGTCAGCCGTCAATCGGAGGTCACTTCTTTGAATGTTCATAGTTTGAATTGAATACTTACATTTTTGACAGTATATTTTACTCTTTTAATCCTGAGGCTGCCATACTTTGAATGAAATAACGCTGAAAAATTAAATAAGCTATAATAATCGGCACTGCCAGCATGGTCGCGCTGGCGAGTTTTACACCTAATTGCGCTTGTGCCCGTCCGCCCACGGCGAAGAGCGTGACGAGTTGCGGGAGCGTCATGAGTTCCTCGGTGCGAATCACGATGAGGGGCCACAGCACTTCATTCCAGGAAGCCATGAAAGTCAGAATGCCTACTGTTACCAGCGTTGGGACGGAATTGGGCCACAACACTTGAAAAATAATGCGCAATTCACTGCATCCGTCAATCCGCGCCGCGTCCAACAAATCTTGCGGGATGGTCCTAAAATGTTGTCGAAACAGCACGATTGCAAACGCATTCATCAAGGAAGGAATAATCAACGCTGCGTAGCTATTCACCCAGCCAAATTTTACCATTAAAATATAATTCGGAATGAGCGTGATTTGGAACGGCAGCGTCATTGTAAAAATGATGATGTAAAATATCAAGTTGCGCCCTTTAAAGTTATGCTTCGCCAGAGCATAACCGACCATCGAACTAAATATCAACACACCAAATGTAACAATACTCGCCACCAAAACGCTATTAAATAAAGCTTGAAAAATTGGAATGCTTTTTACGAGTGCTTTATAATTATCAAATGTAAATTGCTGTGGCAGAAAGACTAATTTAGAAATTTCTCGCTCTGTAGAAAAGGAGGCACTCACCATCCAAATGAAAGGATAAAGGAAGCCGAAAGCGGCGATTATTAAAACTGTATAGAATATTATTTTTCTCATGGTTTCATCGTGTTGTGGTGTTTTAGTTGGGCTCTACTTTTACATTTTACATTTAAAATTTTACATTTTGCGGCTTTATATAGTGTTTAGTCGCTCTGTTCTCGCCTCCCTGTTCTGACTTCCCTTAATCTTGTTCAATAAACTTCCGTTGAATCATTACAACTCCTAAAATCAGTAGTGCAAAAAACAATCCCAGCGTAGCGGCGTAGCCCATGTGATAATAAAAAAAGGCTTGTTTGTAAATATATAAAACGCCCGAAAGCGTACTATTCAGTGGTCCGCCACCAGTCATTACATACGGCTCAATAAATAACGAAAAACCACCAATGGTAGAAAGCACGACCACCGTAAAAATCGTCGGATTAATAGATGGCAAAGTGATAAAGCGAAATTGTTGCCAGTTGGAAGCGCCTTCCAGTTCCGCCGCTTCGTAGTATTGTGGCGGTACGCCTTGCAAGCCGACCAGAAATAGAATGATGTACAAACCCACATTTTTCCACGTCACCATGATAGCAATGGCGGGCATCGCCCAAAGCGGGTCGTTCAGCCAGCCGATGCGTCCAACGCCAATGGCAGTCAGCATTTTATTCAAAATACCCGTTTCAAAACCATATAATTGTTGCCACATAATCGTCACTACCACGCCCGATACGACCACCGGCAGGAAAAACGCGCCCCGAAAAAATGCCCGAAACCGAATATTACTATTCAAAGCTACTGCGAGCGCGAGTGCGACCACAATTTGCAAAGGAATATGAATGACCAGAAACAGTAACGTATTAAAAATAGCTCTAAAAAAATAGCGGTCGTGAAATAACTTTTCATAATTATTCACGCCAACAAATTTCATCGGACCAATAATATTCCAATCATGAAAGGTCAACACAACCGAAAAAACGACGGGAAACGCCACAAACAGCGCGAAGTGCAGCAAGTACGGGGAGACAAGTAAGTAGGGAGTGAGGCGTTTCATTGGATAGGAATTAAGGCGTTTCTATCTTTATTTGTGTTTCTTTTGTATATTTGTTAAAAGTACAAATTCCACCAAAATGAGTGTAGCAGAACTAAAAGGCAATTTACACCAAATTGTTGACACTATTGAAGATGCTGCTATGTTGGAGCGATTATTGGTATATATCCGGCTGATACAGGAAAGTAGTCAAGAAGATTGGTCCATTGGGGATAAAGAATTGACAGAAATGTCTATGCGTTTGTCTTCGCATTCGCTGTCGGAAGTTTGGGACAATGAAGAAGAGGAGCATTGGAATACTCGTGAAAATTGATGGATATAAAAGGTACAGGTTTGTTTTCATTCATTCTCTGTGTCCTCGTCATTGAGTTCCGTATTTATTTCGTTGATTAGATTTTGCAAATCTTGGTCTGCTATATTTTCCACTTCAGATTTATCATAAATTGTTAATAAGAAAATCGTGATACCCTGTTCTGTTACACTTTCCTCCACCTGGACTTCTACTTCAACTACATATGTAATGACTCTCATTCCTCCGCTTTTACCTTTTCCTTTGCTTTTTACAGCCAACCGAATTTTATACGTATTTTCGTGAATGCGTGTTCCCATTCGAGGATTGTCTAACAATTGTGCTTGCAGTTGGGCTAATTCGTCTTTGAGCGAAACATATTTTTTGAGCAGTTTTTTTGCATCTTTTTTAAAGGCATCAATCGCAATAATTTTACAGTTCATTCAAAAAATCATTTAAAGTAGTACCTTGTTTTTCCCCTTTTTGTATTTGACGCACTTCCCGAAACGCATTTTTAAGTTTACTCTTTAGGTATAATAGACTTTCTAATCGTCTAAATTCATTTACGAAATTTTCCCAATCTTGCAAACTTAGTTGCACGAATATTTTTTGCCCTTGATTATCAACTACATAATTTGCTTGCGGAATAGTCATAATTTTAATCTTTTTACATATCGTATAATATTCTTATTTCTGCAATGCTTGTCCAACTTTGACGGAGCAGGTCATTACGACTTAACATACGCGTTAAAATTGCTCAACTCACGTTCTCCAAAAATAAGTATATTTTTAGTAAAGTGCAAAAATTGAAAAATATTAGCAATAATATTTAATTTTTCTTCACTTCAAAAACAACAACTCCACTGCCTCTGCCGCATCTTGTATCCCTTGCTTCGGCGACTTCACGGCATAAATCACCGTCGCTTCATACTCCTGCGAAATCAAGTCAAATACTTCTTTCATCACGGGGCTGCTGTCTACGCCACGCAGGTAGCGCGATTGCTCGGCGAAGGGCTTGAGTTTTGGATTTTGAGTAAAAAACTGGATGAAACTGGGGTTGATTAATAAATCTTTGCGGCGCGGAATTTGATTGGATAATTGTAAAAAATCTAAATCGCCTTCTTCGCTGATGAGCAGTTTTAAAAATTGCCACGCGAGTTCCGGTTGTTTGCAAGTATTGAAAATGACGATGTTTTTTGGGTCGCAATAAGTGTAAGCGGGTCCTACGTGCGCATCGGGTACGGGCATGGGCGCGAGGGCGTACTCGAAGCCTTCGGGTTTGAATTTATCGGTGTAGGAAACGTCCCAGGGTCCAGTGAATTTTACAGCCGTGAGTTCTTGCAAAAAAGGGTCGCTCTGGGCGCGCATTTGTTCTTTCGGAAAATAATTATTTTTATATAATGTTTGTAAAAAGTTGAATGTAGCAATGCCCGATTCATTATTAAAAACGGCTTTGTCTTTCGTCACTAATTTATCACCACCAGAAGCCGCCAAATACAAAGGATAAAAATTAAATAAGCGCTGCCACCAAACGACTGCCACATCGGTATTGCCAATCCAGCGATCCGTGTAGCCGTCGCCATTCACATCTTTTTTGAGTTTTTCGGCGGCAGTTAGAAACTCGGAATACGTGCGCGGCGGCTTATCAAAACCTGCTTCTCTAAAGATTTTAGTATTATACATCATCATAATCGGATTCACTTTCCAGGGAATCTGATAAATGTGTCCGTCCTGCGCCGTCACTTCGGCAATGGTAAGACTATCGCAGCGATTTTGTAAAAATTCGAGAAAACCATCAAGCGTGTCGAGCGGAATGAGCGCGTTGGATTGCGCGTATAATTCGGTGTCGCCTTGCCACATATTGGCGTAGATGTCGGGCGTGGTTTTACCAACAACGGCGGCGAGAATGATTTCTTCACTGGATTGCCCTTCGGGCACGGGTTGCAATAAAATCGTTTGGTCAGGATGCTCGGCATTCCAGCGGGCTACTACTTTTTTGGCAAAAGCGATTTCTTCAATATTGTTGGAAGCCCAATAGGTAAGTGTTGCAGCCGTTTCGTTTTCTTTGGAACACGCAACAATTATTATTAAAAGGAAAGAAACAAGGAATGTATTTTTCATTAGCAATCATTCGATTTTGCATATTTTTAAACACATAGTTACATAGGACAAATCGTTTTTTTACGCTTGGTCGCCAATCTATCGGTCACTCTTTCCCTTGGTCACTCGTTCCCCTTTTCCTCCACAATTGCAGGTTTTTGAAAAATGGCATTCGCGGTAAGCGCAAACTCTGGCAACACGGGTGCAGCACAGCATAAATCTTCGCCACTGCAAATAGATATATCCTTGCCATGATACACGTGTACTTGTTCGAGTTCTGGCATGATTTCCCAAATCACTTGTACACCGGTTCTGTGATAATCTTGTATTTTCTTTTGGTTCTTATTGATCTTATCATTCTTAGAAATGACTTCTATTACAAATTGCGGCACTTGATTTTCGCCCAAAGAAGTACGGTCAATTTGTTGGTCTGTAAAATAAGCAACATCTGGTCGGCGATGGTTTTCAAGAAAAAAAGAATCTGGCTCAGTTATCAGCCAACCACTTGTTTTACCAGACACTCTAAGTTTTTCAAAAAAACTCAATAAATTTCTTAAAATAAAAAATTGGGTATAATTCATCGCACGTTCTGTTTTTTCCACCACGCCGTTGAGCCATTCGTATTTGTACTTGTCTTCCCGCGTCAGATAGCGTTTTTCAAATTCCGACCAAGAAATTTTTTTGGGCGGTGCTGCGCTATCGTTGGGCTTATTTGCTGTTGTCACCATATCTCTGTTTTTTACATTTACAAATATAAAGATTTTCCGTGAAAAGCGTCCTACGGCTCGGAGCCGTAGGACGCTTTTCACGCGCTTTTCAAACCTTTGTCAACAACGCCGTAATCTCCTCTATATCCGCAGGTTTTACCAGATGATGGTCAAATCCTGCTTCTTTGGAGCGTTGCAAATCTTCGTCCGCGCCCCAGCCAGAGTGTGCGATTAATAACAAACTCGGATATTCTTTGCGCAAGCGACGGGCTACTTCGTGTCCGTCCATATCGGGCAAACCGATATCCACCAGTGCCGCTTCAGGTATAAATTCAGTTGCTACTCTTATCGCGCTTTCCCCGTTATTGGCTATTTGCACCGTATAATTTTCCAATTCTAAAATGGCTTGCATCATATCGGCGATGTCTATGTCATCTTCTACCACCAAGATGCGTTTTCTATTGCCTTCAAAAGCAGGTATTTCCGGGTCGTCCTCACAAGGCGGCTCTTCATCCAAAGGCGTTTGGTCTTCGGCTAAGGGCAACCGCACCGTAAATTCGCTGCCTTTCCCTTCGCCTTCGCTGTGCGCCGTGACAGTGCCGCCGTGCAATTCCGTCAGGTCTTTTGCCAAACTTAATCCAATGCCCAAGCCGCTTTGAAACTTTTTGCCGTGGTGTTCTACTTGTTCAAATATTTCAAAAATACTTTCTAAACGGTCGGTTGGAATGCCGATGCCATTATCTTTGATGCGAATAACCACTTGGTCATTTTCCGTAGTCACAATCAGGGAAATCGTTCCGCCATTGTTGGTGTATTTGATAGCGTTGTTTACAATATTGACAAGGATTTGAGCGATGCGGATATCATCTGCATGGATACAAACCACTTCCTCTGGCACTTGCAGCGTAAATTGATGTCCAGCGGCAGTTATTAAAGGTTGAGTCGTTTCTATTACATCTTTGAGTACCGCTTGTATAGAAATGATTTCTTTATGTAACTGGATTTTACCGCGCGTGATGCGGGAGATTTCCAACAAGTCATCTACCAAAATCACAATTTTTCGGATTTGCCGTTCAATAATCATCCGTACTTGCTGCTGCTGCTCGCGGTTTTCGCTGTGATTGAGGATTTCTAATGCGGCGCGAATGGGCGTGAGCGGATTGCGCAACTCGTGCGCCAGCGTCGCCAAAAACTCATTCTTACGGCGGTCGGCATCGCGTAGGACTTCCTCCAGTTGCTTGTGTTGTGTGATGTCGCGCGAGGAGCCGGTGACGAATTCTACCGTGCCGTCTTCGCTAAAAACCGGGGTCAGGATATTTTCGTAATGTCCACTCATACCGCTTGGGCTGGTATAGAAAGTTTCGTTGGTCACCATTTGTTGGGTATCAAAAACAGTTCTAATACCTTCGAGTAGGCGCGTTTCTACTTCCTGTTGGTAGTTCAGTTCTGCCATCGTTTTGCCGATAGCGTCTTCTTTTTTCAATCCCCAGAGGTCGAGCAATGTTTGATTGGCATATAGAAAACGACCGTCGCGGTCATAATTATAAACATGGTCTGTGATGGTGGAAAGCGTGGTATCGAAGACGGCGGATTGGCGCTTTATTTGACGATACAATTCACTCAGCACTTCTTCCGCTTTTTTGCGGTCAGTAATGTCTATAGCAGCCGTCGTAAGCCCGGTCAGCTTGCCGGTGGTATCGTGAAAAGGTTCTACAAAATGATCGTAAAAGTGCAAGCCATCGGATAGCTCTATGGCAATCTCGTTGCGACTCCCTACGCCGCGCTCCAGCACCCGCCGGTTGATGGCTAAGAGTTGTTTGGCATTTTCTTCCGGCATAATGTCGGCAGCCGTTTTACCGATTACCTTTGCTTCTGCAAAGTCAGGATGGGTATTTAAAGTCCAAGTATAGCGCAGTTGGAGGTCTAATCCACTCAGCACAATGGCGCTGTTTTGCATGGCGATGCGCAGGCGTTCTTCGCTTTCACGTAAGGCTGCTTCTGTCTGCTTTCGCTCGGTGATGTCAATACCAGCAGCATAAATAACTTTATTGTCCAGGTAAGGCTGCGCCCGCCACAAGAACCATCGGTACGAGCCGTCTTTGTGGCGATAGCGGTTTTCAAAGTCGAATAGCTCTTCGCCGCCAAAAAGCTGATTGGCTCCTTGCTGGCTTGCTTCCATATCCGTTGGATGGAGGAAGGTAGCCCCGGGCTGGGTGGTCATTTCTTCCGCCGTCCAGCCGAGGATGCGCTCCACCGTGGGGCTTACCCATTGGAAATAACCGTCCGTACCCATGATGACTTGCAAATCCGAACCGATGGCAAGAAAGCGCTCGCGTTCTCGCTCTATCAGTTTCCGCTCGCTAATGTCATTGAAGAGAATGGCAAATTTGCGCGCTTCGGGTTTGCCCACGCGAGCCACGTAGAGGTCGTACCACTTGTCCCAGGCTGCCAGATGGCTTTCAAAACGAATGGGTTCGCCCGTCAGCACTACTTTTCCGTATATTTCAAACCAGTGTTTTTCCAAATTAGGCTCCAGTTCCCGTCCGGTTTTGCCCACGGCATTCTTCAGCCCGGTCAGTTTTTCATACATGAGGTTGACCTCCAAAAAGCGATAATCAACAGGCTGATTATTTTCGTCAAAAAGCATTTCGCATACGCAGAAACCTTCGTCAATAGAATTGAACAAGGTGCGATACCGCGCTTCGCTTTCACGCAAATCTTCTTCCGACTGTTTTAATTCTGAAATACCTACCGAAACGACAATGGCGTACGCCGCTTTTTCTTGCTCATCGCGCACCAGTTTGACGCTGTTGCTGACCCATACTGCTGCCCCGCCTTTTCGGATGTAGCGCTGTTTACCGGTAAAGGATTCGCCTTTTTTCACCATCTGTATAAATTTCTCCCGATGGGACACTACATCTTCCAGGTGGGTCAGGTCCTGTATTTTTCGCTGCAACAATTCTTCCGCCGTATAGCCAACTATTTGACAATAATGGTCATTTACAAAAGTGAACCTTCCGGTCAAATCCGTGAGCGCAATGCCGACGGTAGTTTGGCTCACCACGGCGCGGAAAAGCTTATCCGAGGCGCGCATTTTTTCTTCGGCTTTTTTGCGCTCAGTAATATCTACAAAAGTCATCACGATACCATCAATGCGGTCTTCGAGCGTACGATACGGCAGCAACCGCGCAATGTACCAGTGCCCTTCTGCACTGCACACTTCCCGTTCGGTGGCTTGCAGGGTTTTTAATACCTGTTGGGCATCTTCGTTTAGAAAATCGTAGTCGAGTTTATTCGTAAAGTCAGAAATGGGTCGCCCGACATCGGCAGGCAGAATATTAAAGATTTTTTGTACTTCTGGGGTAAACAATTTGATATGCAAGGTGCGGTCTAAAAAAATGGTGCCAATATGGATAGAAACCATGAGGTTTTGCAAATCGGCGTTGGCGCGGCTTATTTCTTCCAGCGTGTCTTTCATCTCCTGATTGACGGAGATGAGTTCTTCATTCACCGATTGGAGTTCTTCTTTGCTGGTTTCGAGTTCTTCGGAGGTCGAGCGCAATTCCTCATTGATGGCTTGGAGTTCTTCATTGGAGGCTTTGAGTTCTTCCAGCGAGGTTTCGTACTGTTCTACGGTAGTGCGCAGCCGGTCTTTGGTGCGTTGGAGGTCGTCCTCCAGGCGGCGTACCACGCCTTCCATCGCGTCGTCGGTGGATATTAATTTTTGCTTTTGTCCATTTTCCGCCGGTGCAGTCCTGGCGTAGCTATGTTCTTCAAAAAGTACAAGCAAAAAACCGCGCACCGATTGCGGCGCCGTAATGTTGTGCACCGTCAGGTTGATGTAGCGTTCTTGCCCGTCCAGTTCCATGCGCACATCCGGCACTTCCACGGTTTGCGCTTCTTGTTGGGCAGCAAACAGCGCGGCTCTTACGTCCGGGCGCAAATCGGGGTGGATGATTTTGAGCAGATTCGAGGTCGGTTCTCCACCCACGTGCCGCAGGTAGCGTCCGGCGTGTTCGCTCAGGTGTAAAATGTCAAATTCTTCGTTTACCAAGGCGCTGGGCGGCGCGTATTGCTCGAGGAGGCGAAAGTGCAATTCGCCAAACGAAAATGATTTTTCAGGCTGAATCATAGGTAATTCGGGTATTTTTACTTGCCAGTTATTCCCGAATGGCAGCACCGGCGGCGCGTAAATAATGGATTCGGAACCGGTTCGGGTATAAATGCGCAGCTTTTTTTCGATGGGTGTAAATAAATTGGGCGTTCCTTCTGCCGTCTCGCTGGAACCCAAGACGAGAAAACCGCTTTTACCCAGCGCAAAATGAAATACTTGCAAGACTTTGACCTGCGTAGGGCGATTGAGGTAAATCAATACATTGCGACAACTCACCAAATCCAGCTTCGAAAAAGGCGGGTCGCGCAGCAAATTATGCGGTGAAAATAATATCAATTCCCGCAGTTCTTTGCGAACGCGGTACGTATGGTCTTCTTTTACAAAAAAACGCTGTAGCCGCTCCTCCGACACATCCAACACGATGGAAGTATTGTACTGCCCCAGCCGCGCTTCGGCAATGGCTTCTTTATCTACATCACTGGCAAAGATTTGAATCTTGGGCGGATGGGGAATTTTTGCTGCGTGTTCCGTCAATAACATTGCCATCGAGTACGCCTCCTCACCACTGGCGCAGCCTGCCACCCACACCCGAAGCGTATCTTGCGCCGTTTTGCCTTCAAAAAGCTGGGGAATAACAGATGTTTCTAATGCTTCAAAAACGTCTTTGTCGCGAAAGAAATTGGTGACATTGATGAGTAAATTATTCAACAGGAAATCCACTTCCTCTGGGCGATCGCGCAGCAAGTGTACGTAGTCGGTCATGCTTTCCAACTCATGGATTTGCAAATGACGGGCAATGCGGCGCAAGATGGTCGTTTGTTTATAATTGGCAAAATCATTGCCGGTGCGAACGCGCAGCAAGGTGATAATTTCGCGGAGAGCTTCAGAGCCTTTGATTTGCTCAGCTACTTTCTGGTCATTTTTATCTACGAGGCGGAATCGCTCCGTACTGTCGCGCACGGCGAGGAGCTTCTCCGCCATTTTAGGAATTGGCAGCACTACATCTATCAGTCCGGTATGAATCGCACTGCTCGGCATCTCTCCAAACGCAGCATCCTCGGGGTCTTGCGCAATCGCAAAGCCTTTCCGTTCTTTAATTTGCTTCATGCCCAGCGTACCATCCGAACCCGTACCGGAAAGGATAATACAAACGGCTCTGATGCCATAGACATCGGCGAGGTTGCGAAAAAAATGGTCAATCGCAATGCGCTTGCCTTCAATGCGTTCCGGCTCGGTTAGGCGTATAATTCCATCGGTCAATTCTAAAAACTTTCCCGGCGGGATGACGTACACGTGATTCGGTTTCACCGTCACCGGCTTGTACACTTGCAGCACGGGCATGGCGGTTTGCGTCTGCAAAATTGCATCCAGATTGCTCTCGTGCGCCTGCGAGAGGTGCAACACGACGGCATACGCCATGCCACTATCCGCCGGAATACTGGCAAACAAGGACTTCAAAGCCTGCACGCCACCTGCCGAAGCACCAATGCCGACGAGGAGAAATTTCTTATCATCTGTTGTTTTTGTTTTGGGGGCATCGGTATGGTCCATAGTAATAGGTTTCTCTTTGATGTAGAACGGATAGAAAGGTAAGAAGAATAAATGAAGTTAAGTAACTGGGCAAATTTATTTAAACCACAGAGTTGCCAGAGTCGCACAGCGTATTTTATTGTAAATCGATAGGTTAGCCTCTGTGAAACTTTGTAAACGCTGTGGTTTAAATTTGCTCGATTACTTATACCATAATAATAAGAATCAGGGGTTATCCGTTTTTTCGACAAAATCAGCCTCTTCCATCCTTGATTCACATTATAATTAGCACAATCTATTTTTTAAATGAATAACAAAAGGAAAGTATTTTTCTATAAAATTGATTCTTTTTTATAACAAGGAAGTTTTTCGGTATCGTTACATGATTTTTTGTAGTTACCGCATCATTCTGTGTCTTCGACATATCATTGCATACAGTCAATTTATCATTATTTGCGGTGTACGAGTAAGGTAATGATTTCAAAAAAGCATTTTATGCCTACTGCAAGGTGTAGAGAGACCTTCATACATAGTGAACAGAAGCCGTAAAATGAATAAACGACGGCATAATACTACTTGTTGACTGCATAACATCGTGCGGCGACGACAAAAAATCATAGGGCGACAGCAAAATATCATGCGGCGACGACTCAGAATGGCTTGTACAAGACGTATTAGGCACTGAAAACAAAGCGAAAAGCATCCTACGACTGGAGCGTAAGACGCTTTTGCTGCGGCTACGAGCCGTAGGACGTTTTGACGTTCAAATGTGGAACGACCGCTCTGCCAATGCTTTCATAATAAAATCCATCTTCTTGCATTCGTTCTAAATCGTATAAATTGCGCCCATCAAAAATGGCGGGTGTTTTTAATAATTGCTTCATCACTTTGAAACTTGGGGTGCGGAACACACTCCATTCTGTCACAATCGCCAGCGCATCGGCTTCGATGAGGGCTTCGTATTGGTCAGACGCAAATTGAATACGGTCGCCATAAATAGCGCGAATGTTGCCCATCGCTTCCGGGTCGAATGCTTTAATTTTTGCGCCTGCTTCCAGCAGTTCATTGATGATATACAGTGCTGGTGCTTCCCGAATATCGTCGGTATTGGGTTTGAACGCCAAGCCCCAAATGGCGATGGTTTTATTGTGTAAGTTGTTTTTGAAAAACGTTTTGATTTTTTTAGCTAACACACTGCGCTGCACGTCGTTTACTTGCATGACCGATTGTAATATTTTAAAATCATAATCAAAATCGCTCGCCGTCCTTGCCAATGCCTGTACATCTTTTGGGAAACAACTGCCGCCATAGCCCACGCCAGGAAACAGAAATCGCTTGCCGATGCGCGTATCGCTGCCCATGCCCATGCGCACCAGGTCTACATTCGCGCCCAGGCGTTCGCACAGGTTGGCAATTTCATTCATAAAAGAAATGCGGGTTGCTAAATAAGAATTCGCTGCATATTTAGTCATCTCCGCCGAGCGCTCATCCATAAAAATAATTGGATTGCCCTGACGCACAAATGGCTCGTACAACTCTCTCATAACGCGGTGCGCACGCTCCGAACTGGTGCCAATGACGACTCGATCCGGTTTCATAAAATCTTCTACGGCTACCCCCTCGCGTAAGAATTCTGGGTTGGAAACTACATCAAATAGATCTTCATGGAGTCCTTTTGCAAGAATGGCGTGTACCTTTTCTGCCGTTCCAACCGGCACGGTGCTTTTATCTATAATCACTTTATAATCGGTAATTAAATCTGATAATTGTCCAGCTACGCCCATGATGTAGGATAAATCGGCGGAGCCATCCTCGCCCGGGGGCGTTGGTAATGCAAGAAAAATGACTTCTGCATCTTTAATGGCTTCTGCCAAATCGGTGGTGAATTTCAAGCGTCCCTGCCGGGTATTGCGCTCAAAGAGTACGTCCAAGCCGGGTTCATAAATAGGAATTTCGCCGCTGCGTAGGCGGTCTACTTTTTGTTCATTGATGTCCACACAAATCACTTCGTTGCCAGTCTCGGCGAAACAAGTGCCCGTCACCAAGCCAACGTATCCTGTACCAACTACTGCAATGTTCATGGTATATTTGTTTTTGTAAAAAATGCAAAGGTAGGGAAAAGTATTAAATGGAATATTGGAAAGTTGGAATATTGGAATCGAATACCGAAGTCAGGCAAGTATTGAAAATATAATAACTTGTGTAATACACAACGCGTCTTTACATCTTATTTTGATATATTAAAATGAAATGGCTTGATTAGAAGCGCGTCTAAGTTGCATGATGATGTATCATAACCTCAATTTTTAAAGCAAATGATATTTAGGGATAAGTAGCCTCACATTTAGCTCGAATATCCGATTGCTCAATGGCTGCTATTACTTTCTGCTTGGCGTATTCCATTTTATTAGGTTGCGTATTAAAGTCGGAGGTAGGTATATGTACGATAAGTGCCATGTATCCCTCTCTATCTATGAAGGTTTTAATGGTGTCCTTCTCGTCAATGGTGTCCACAAAGACGCGCACCATCGGTAGATCGGGTACGGCTTCATTCATTTGCCGTTCCAAGTCATACGTTTCTAACACTTCTTGGTAATCCCGTTGTCCTGTTCTAACGTCCATGATAAAAGTTAAGATTTTTACTCTTCTGTTTCAAATAGAATTTCCAACTCCCCGATGGCTTCTACCACTTTCTGTTTGGCATATTCCATTTTATTAGGTTGCGCATCAAAATCAGACTTACTAATATGCACAATTAACGCTATATAATTTCCATCATGGAAGTCTATATTTTCCCCTGTTTCGTCAATGGTATCTAAGAGAACACGAAGTTGAGACAGATCAGGAACTATTTCTTGTACTTGATTTTTGAGTTCACACTCATCCAATTGTTCTTGATATTCCCATTGTGCTACTTTGAGTTCCATAATTTTAGTTTTTAACGAAGTCCTGTATTTTTGGGTGGATACAGCAATTTATGTCTTTTTTTATTTATTTGCAACCTTGTCGGATCAGGTCGCTGCATATTTTCAGGCGACAAAGCATAAGCTGCTATTCTACGTACTTCTTCTATTTCGCACTCTGCAGAAGACCCTGCAAATACCGGATGATACTTGACGTTATTTTGTAAATAATAAATCTCATCATACCGCTCCTCTTTAGAACAAGTCTTACCTATTTTCCACACTTCTCCTGCTTTCAAAAAAAATACGCTGTAAAGACAATGTTTACATTCGTAATATCCATCTGCGGTTGCGCGTAGCTCATAAACCGTACACTCTTCAAATGAAGTTACTTTTTTATCAACAAAATTGTTGTATTTCGGTTTGATGACCCATTCGCCCTCTACCTTTTCATAGCCATCGGTAAAGTGTTTGTAAGCAAAAAATATACCCGCCGCAAGCGCCACTAATATCAAAAACTTCATGGGCTGGGGCAGATTTTCTAAAACGGCTTTTTCTGTTTCGATTTGTGTTGGCATGTAATTTCGGTGCTCTTAAGATTCAAAAAGCGTTTTATTAGCAATGAATTGGCAAGATGTAAAATATATTATACTATTTTCTGCTTTTATGAAGTTTTTTGACTGTAAGATAGGAGTGTGGAAAGTAGAAATATACTTTAAAAACCTAACTCGCTTCATCACTTAACATTTAATTTACAATAAAAAGGAAAAATGTTAAACTTTTAAAATTGCTTGCCATGTTAAAAAATATACCTCAATTTGCTGCTACGCTCTCAGAAGTAAGCAAATAACTAAAGAAAGCTTGATGTAATACGTGGAGAACGACAAAAAGTGTACCGACTTACGCCCTATGAAAACCCTATTGTGTAAACCAAAAACCGTATCATATGTCAATCCAAAACTCAAACACTAAGACCCAGCTACAAATCGCCGAAGAACTCGGTATAGACCGCAAAACACTGTACAACAAAATCAAGAAAGCGGGCATCCAGCTTGGGAGAGATTTACTCACGCCAGAAGAACAACAATTGATTTACGCATTATTTGGCATAAAAAAAGAAGACCCAAAGGAAGACGAGCAGGAATGAGGAATTCCCCAAGATTCCCCAAGATTCCCCAACGTCGTATTGTGAAAGAGGGTAATTTTGTACCTGTCAGCGCAGCTACTTTGAGAAGGCGCCAAGAGAAGCAGTTGCGCGGGCAGGAGGCGATCCTGAAAACTCCTTTAACAAGAAGTAGGAATTACAAAATGCTATTTTACAATGAAAAAAATAATAGCTTTAAGTTCGTTGGCGGTGCTTTATTGCTTGCTGTGTGCGCAATCTATGGGACCAGATGGAAACATTTATGGGCGATATTGTCAGCAGGGTGACCAATATCTTATAGATGCGGAGGCTTGGTTTGATGATCCAGATAACGATTGTGTATCCACTAATTACTATATCAGATATTACGGCGTTGATGAAACGGGCTCGATTTTTTATGACGTAACAGGAGGCGCCCCATTCGACTTTGGTCAATCCTATTATCTAGGAGGTGAAGCTGGGTGGTGGAATTGTTGTCCACCTCAGGGGAGTGGAGGTGGTGGAGGCGGGGATAATCAATATCAAGAAGACTGTACATTTTATATAGATGCGAATGGCGTCGTTACTATTGATTGCAAACCCTGATGATTGATTGGCACACAATAATTTTAATTAAAAAACAAATGAAATGAAAAAATTAATTCTAATTTTGGTAACCTTCGCTGTATTTGTACAAGCCTGTTCTCAAACAGAAGAAGAAATTGCAGCCGCTTTCCCACCAGATACAAATGCACAAGGACTTGATAATCCATTAATACCTGCCTTGGATGCAATGAGTTTAATGCACTTCAAAGAAGATTTTGTAGGATATATGCCTGTCAAAAAAGCGTTAAATCCAACTACTTCTCCCTTACTATTTAAACACGGAAAGTCATTACGAACACAGAATAAAATGACTTTTACGGATAATTACGCTTCTATCAAAACTGATATGATATTATATCGTAATCAAGATGTAGCTTACCATTCCCCTGATATTCAGCATCTTGCGCTGCGAATGTTACGTTATTATTTTTTACCAGATAGTGCTGCAAGCGCGATAGCAGAAACTCAATTTTTGCTTGATATACTCATTGAAAGTAAAGCTATAGACTTAGATGTGCTGGCAGATGCTTATGTAAAAGTAAAACCTGTGTTGAAAGCTGAAGAGCAAAAGAAGTATATGGACTACTTACAGCAACTATACTGGAAAGACAGAAAGAAAATACAAGATAAATTTGAGGATTATAAAAAAGGATACGAAACCTCAATGGGTATCGAAAAAAGAAAATTTCTTTACAAGGGCAGACACTTGATGGTACTTTCACAAGCCTTACGCTACACAAATGATTTATTAAAGATAGAAACAGAACAGAAGAATTAATTTAAATATAAGTTTTAGTGAGTATTTGAGCGTTCTATGGCACTAAAGCTATAGAACGCTTTTGTTTCTAAAAAATATTAAGATGAAAAAAATAATTTTATCTTTTATAACAGTAATGGTGCTTGTACAAGCCTGCTCCCAAACGGAAGAAGAAATGGTAGCCGCTTTTGCAACCGATACCCAAGCCATAGCAAATCCAGCAGAGACCATGCTTAATGCCATGAGCATGGTGGATTTCAAAGAAGATTTTGTATCTTATACCTCTATCAGAAAACCATTAAATGCAAATACGTGTCCATTAATATTTAAACATCGAAAATCGATCTACATAAAGGATAAAATTGCTTTAATGGATGCGTATATTCCCATGAAATCCGATATGATACGTTATCATAATGAAGATGCGGCATATCATGGCGGTGATCTTCAGCATCTTGCTTTACGAATGCTACGGTATAATTTTCTCCCTGATAACTCAGAAGTTGCAATAGAAGAAACTCGATTTTTGCTCAACATTCTTATAGAAAGTAATGCCGTGGATTTGGACGTGCTGGCAGACGCTTATGCAAAAGTAGAACATCTACTTACTGACCAAGAGAAAGCCGATTATATGAATTACTTCCGAACAAAATATTTAAAGTATAAAAAATTTGTTGCTGAAAAATTTGAGATTTATAAAAAAGGCTATGAAACTTCTACTGGTGTGAAGAAGAATGAATTTTTATATAGTGGTAGATCTTTAGTAAGAACTTCACAATCGCTTCGATATGTGAATGATTTATTGAAAATAGAAACGGAACAGAAAAATTAATTTAAATATAAGTTTTAGTGAGTGTATGTAAGCGTTCTATGGCTTTGGAGCTGTAGAACGCTTTGTTCGTTTAGCTTCTATGGTGGTAGTTTCAGGGAGTGGAATCACTTGTGTAATCTTCCACTCCCTGATGCATTCCAGCGTGAGCCATACCTATTCGCTTTATCACTTAACATTTAATTTACAATAGAAATAAGAGATGTTAAATTTTTTTAAATACTTGATTCATTAAAAAATAGGTTTTAATTTACTGCCAATTGTTTATTTAAAGGCAACAAAAAATAGGGAAAACTTGATATACATAAGTGGAGAACGATAAAGCGTGTAACTAACTTACGCCCTATGAAAAACCCTACTGTGTAAACCAAAACCGTATCATATGTCAACCCAAAACTCAAACACGAAGACCCGGCCACAAATCGCCGCAGAACTCGGCGTAGACCGCAAAACGCTGTACAACAAAATCAAGAAAGCAGAGATCCAACTCAGGAGAGATTTACTCACACCGGAGGAACAAAAGTTGATTTACGCATTATTTGGCATAAAAAAAGAAGACCCAAAGGAAGACGAGCAGGAATGAGGAATTCCCCAACTTTCCCCAAGATTCCCCAACATTGTATTCCAAAAGAGCATAATTTTATACCTGCCCGCGCAGCTACTTTGAGAAGGTATCCGAAGGGTGGCGGTGGTGATAAAATTTTTGATGAAAACAATATTTTTTAACCTGCTTAAATCAAATGCATATGAAACATTTTCTTATTGTATTACTAAGTATTAGCACCTTAATCGTAAGTTGCAATGACGGACTAGATGACACTACTGTGAGAACCGAACAGGAATTGATATCAGAGATTACTGCTGCACCAGAATTCATAAGGTTGATGAATACATTCAGTCATGAAGGTAAAAATGCAGATACAAGAAGCGAAACTACACACGGACAGCAAAGAGAAAATGAAAAAAGGGTATTAGTGGCTTATGGTGAAATTTTGTCCCAATACAGAGATGAACTTGCCAAGAGTGAGGATGAATTAAGTTATACTACTACTTTTAAAAAAATTATTCTTGCTTCTAATTATGATGATTTAACCAAGCAAGAAATGATAAAAAGAGTTGAAGATACAAGTAAGACACTTAAAGAAAAAGAAGATTTAATGCACACCTTAACGAAAAAATATCCTGAGGTAAAAGACAAAGCTCTCTTGGAAAAGCTATTTAGTTATTATCGAAATTCAAAAAAATATTAAAATGAAGAAAATATTAATCATAATAGTTTTTATTTGCGCGTATTTCACTCAAACCAACAGTCAAACACCATGTGAAAATATTTGTAGTAGCAATTACGATTTATGTGTGTACAATTTTAATTGGCAAAGAGACATATGTAGTGATCAGTGCTTTATGGGGTATTGGAGCTGTCAACATAACGAAGGTCCCCAATGGGAGGGTTGTAGAATTGATTATGAATATTGTAATTGGATGTGTGATTATACTTTGTGGTATAATATAGATGAGTGTAATGATGAGTATTACTATTGTTTGCAAGGATGTTAAATTTAAGAGTGATGTCATCTTGCGAAGGAGATGACATTACTCTTCCCCTACAAAAAAATTAATAATTTATCAATTTTAGTGCGTGTATGTAAGCGTTCTATGGCTTTGGAGCTATAGAACGCTTTGTTCATTTAGCTTCTATACTCGTAGTTTAAGGGAGTGGAATCACTTGTGTAATCTTCCACTCCCTGATGCATTCCAGCGTGAGCCATACCTATTCGCTTTATCACTTAACATTTAATTTACAATAGAAATAAGAGATGTTAAATTTTAAAAATTACTTGTTCGCCACAAAAATATGCCTTAATTTACTGCCGATTTACTGCCGATTTACTGCCAATTTACTGCCGATTTACTGCCGATTATTTAAAGGCAACAAAAAATAGGGAAAACTTAATATACATAAGTGGAGAACGATAAAGCATGTAACTGACTTACGCCCTATGAAAAACCCTATTATGTAAACCAAAAACCGTATCATATGTCAACCCAAAATCCGAACTCTAAAACGCGCAAAGAAATCGCTGCCGAATATGGCATTGACCCAAGAACCCTGTATCGCTGGCTCAAGGAGGCGGGCATCGTACTGAGCAAAGGTAGAGTCACCCCTGTCGTACAGGAAATTATCTGCCAAAAGTTTGGCAAACCAAAGCCAGTGCAGCAGGAAAAAACATAAATGTCCGAAAACGCCCGATTATGCCCGATTTGCGTATGGCAAAAAGGCGTAATTTTGTACCTGTCAGCGCAGCTATTTTGAGAAGGCGCCAAGAGAAGTAGCTGTGCGGGCAGGAGGCGATCCCGAAAACTCCTTGAACAAGAAGTAGGACACATCATTATCAATAGTGATGTGAGTTATTTATGTATCCAAGTTAACTATTATGAAACCTAAAATACTTGTTTCTACAATTTTGTTAATGCTTCCTCTGTGCTTCATCAATGCACAATTTACAATTACAGGTGGTTGTAGTAGCGTCACTATCGCTGGTGGCATACCCCCTTACGGAAATAATTTATATGTAGAAGGTTTGTTTCCCACCCCACCGACATGTAGCGAGTTACAAGGATCAGCGCAAGCTGGGATCGTAAGATTCTACTTAGATCAGCGCAACACAAGCGGCGGTTGGGCGCAGGTAGCAGGACCTAAATATAACTCGCAAGGGAATTCGTTTAATAATTTGAGCCATGGCACCTATCGAGTACGTGTTCAAGTTCCGATAAAATCTTTTAATATCAACTGCCCAAACAATGAAATACTTGTTTACAACCCAGCAGGTCAATTGGTAGGATACCAAGCTTATTGGCAGTCCGTTGGTACGGCATCCAATACAGTAATTGTTGGGCAAACTACTTCTTCCGATATTAGCTATACATTTGTAGATGGTGGAGGAGGCAATAGCAATCCCAGTGCTTTTGACCTTGCAGAAGTGGCAAAAATTAATGCTTCCGCAAGTAAAAACTATGATAGGTGGTGGCTGACTATTTTTGAAGAGGGCGGTCAGCAGCGGTATAAGTCAAATGACTGGACGGATGGAACAATCGGAGAATTTAATTTGAGCACCTTTTGGGCAGGTGGAACAGGTTGGCAGTTTGAATCGCTTAATTCTTATAAGGTGCAATTTGCCATTACTAACACACAATGTCCCAATACATCAACATGGACCAATCTAGATAAATCTTTTTTCATTTGTCCTGCAGGTAGCGGCTGCCGCTATGGCACTGATGACAATCATCTTAATTATAACCTCAGCCCGAATCCGGTTATCAGCGAAGCACTTCGGATAGGCAATTTTGATCCTGCTATTCAGCAAGGATATTATCTAACGATCATCAATATGACTGGGCAGGTGGTGAAAAATATATCTAATTTAGATAGTTCAGAAATTGACGTTTCTACATTACCAAATGGCACTTACGCATTGTCTCTTTGGGATGATCAGCGCACAAGGGTGTTTACTGAAAAAATTCTCATTATGCATTAAAGAAATTTTCTAATAAAATATCTGTTCCAGATTAGCAAATTTGCTAATCTGGAACGACTTAACTCCTATGAACACAAGATTATTAATTTCTATATGCTTGTATTTCACTTATATTTCGGTAATTGCCCAAAATCTTATTCCTAACCCAGGTTTTGATTCTGTAACAGATTGCCCTTTCAAGGGAGGGCAAATTGGGTATGCCGTTCCTTGGTTATCCGCAACTAGTGGCGGTACGCCTGATTTATACAATGAATGTGGTAGTGTGGGGTATATGGTACCTCATCCATTTATCTACTGTTATCAACCAGCACGTAGCGTAGGAGGTTATGCAAATATTGGTGTTTATGGAGGAAGAGAATATATAGAAACACCTTTATCTACACCTTTACAAAAAGGAAAACAATATTACATTCATTTCTTTGTTTCACCTAATTCGGGGTGCTTTTTAGGTGCATCGTGGAAGTATACTGACGGTATTGGATTAGCATTTTCTAATACTTTAATTAAAGTTAATGTTTCTGATAAAGAAGTTTTACAACTTCAACCAGCAATAGAAAATCGAGGCAAAGTGATCAAAGATACTGCAAATTGGACCAAAATAAATGGATGCTACGTTGCAGAGGGTGGAGAAAACTATGCTATCATTGGCAATTTTAGGACAAATATTCAAACTATACTTGAAGTTGAAAATCCTAATGATATTCCTCATGCCAATTCTATGTTTATCGAAGATGTATTAGTGATGGCATTTGATCCGCTTCCTGATACTATATTACTTTGTGACGGAGAAGAAAAAACATTAGATGCTACTTTTTTAGATGCAACGTATCGCTGGAATACAGGTATTACCAGTCCTTTAGTAACAATAAATACTGCTGGAAAATACATAGTTGAAGCTGTTATTGGAAATTGTACGCTTTCAGATACCGTAGTAGTCATTAATTCAAAAACAGCACAGGGATTACCTTTAGATACAATTTTTTGTAAAGGAGATATATTGTCTCTCTCTGTTTCTGTTCCCGGGAATTATAAATGGTCAACTGGTTCTAATTTTTCTTCTATATATATTAGCAATCCTGGATTATATAGCGTATCTGTAACAAATGATTGTGGGGATTTTACTTTCTCTACATTGGTAAAAGAAGAAGACTGTTCCTGTAATGTATATGTACCTAATGCCTTTTCTCCAAATAATGATGGAAATAATGATTTCTTAGAAATATTTTTTGCCTGTCCTTTTTTATCAAAAATTAATCGCTTTCAGATATTTGATCGCTGGGGCACATTACTATTTAGCGAACCCAACACTAAGGCGGTAAATTGGAATGGCATTTTTAATGGGCAGCCTCTTCAAAACGGAGTCTATATTTGGATTTTGGATTATGAAATTAGTGAAAATGGGATAACAAAAAATATTGTAAAGAGTGGAGATGTAACAATTGTAAGATAAAATTATGTCAAGTGCCAATTTAACTTTAATGCTACTCGTATTTTCAATTTTTCAAGCGTGGAGTCAAAACTCTATCATTCCTACCTGTGGTTTTAAAGAACTTATGTCAAAAAGTATAACCAAAGATATATCTGTTTTAAAAAAAATAGAAGATTATGAACGCATGGTAGATACTTTTATATCAAAAATTGACAACAATTTATCAAATCGCTCTATAATTAGAATACCTGTTGTTGTTCATATAGTTTGGAATACTCCTGAAGAAAATATAGACGAAGGCATGATATACTCTCAAATAGAGGCTTTAAATCGAGATTTTTCTGCTAAAAATACAGACTTCAATCAAATTCCAACAGAATTTAAAAATACTTTTGGTCATACAGATATTGAGTTTTGTTTAGCAGACAAAGATATATTTGGCAATTCAACAAATGGAATAGTTCGGGTAAAGACTGAAACAACAGAAATTGGGGCAACTGACAATATATTTTACACAATTCGAGGAGGCAGTAATGCTTGGGATGCAAATAAATATATGAATATATGGGTTGCTAATACTGGCAAATTTGTGACCGGATATGGAACTTACCCAGCCATGAGTATCCCAGAGGAAACGGGAATAGTCATTCATCCTAAATATTTTGGAGCAAACAATAGTGCCAGATTCGGATTAGGTCGAGTAGCCGTTCATGAAATTGGACATTATCTTGGGTTGTTGCATACTTGGGCAGATGATTCTGATTGTAGCACTGATGATGGTATAAATGATACACCTCCACAAGAAAACTATTATACAGGCTGCCCTACCTATCCTCAAAACTCCTGTGGATATTCAAACATATTTATGAATTTCATGGATTATGTAGATGACAAGTGTATGCATTTGTTTACTTACGAACAAACAAGAAAAATGCGAGCGACCTTAGCAGTATTTAGACAAGGATTGTCAGAGTCAAATATTTCATGCAGTGATAATAGTTTTTTAAAAGAACCTTCTTTTAGCCTTTTTCCTAACCCTACTTGGAATGAAATTAATATTAAAATTGAAGATATAGAAAAACTTGATAACACTTTTAAAATTCAAATATATAACAACTTGGGGCAACTTTTAATAGAATCTTTTTTAGAAAAAACTAATACAATATTCAAAATTGACACCTCAAAACTTCCTGTGGGAGTTTATATTATAAGAGTAGCCGAGATTACAAAGCGTTTTATAAAAATTAAATGAAATCTTATTTTGTGTTTAAAAAATCTAAATGCTTTTAAAATACTCCTTTTTCCCACCTCCATTGAAACTATTTTCTCGTTCTCCTTGATATTTACTCACGCCGGAGGAACAACAATTGATTTACGCATTATTTGGCATAAAAAAAGAAGACCCAAAGGAAGACGAGCAGGAATGAGGAATTCCCCAACTTTCCCCAAGATTCCCCAACATTGTATTCCAAAAGGGCATAATTTTGTACCTGTCAGCGCAGCTACTTTGAGAAGACGCCAATAGAAGTAGCTGCGCGGGCAGGAGGCGATCCCGAAAACTCTTGGAGTAAGAAGTAAAGGCGATACAAGGGCAGTTGGAATGAAATTTTAAAATATAAAAATATACATTAGTGATTATTTGGAAAAATTTTGTACGTGCGCGATTTTGAAAAATAGGCTGTCCCAATAAACTTTGAAAATTAACGGCGGATGATACGGAATTTATTTGCATAATCACTATTATGAAAGTCATCTATTTTGTTATTGGAGCAGCTTTTTTACTAATGACTATACTTGGTTGCTCCTTGAAAGATACCTTCAAAATAAAAGAAGAAATACCCACGCTCTCCCAAGATGGTCGAAGAGCACTCGGCTTCCTACTCAATGGTAAAGTATGGGTGCCAAAGGGAAGAACAGGGCAATCTCAAAACTACCAATTTAATGTGGACCCTGGTTATGATTCGTTGGGTGTATTTAACATATTCGCCTATCGGTTCCCCAACTTTGGAGACGGTACGGGAAAAGGCTATCAAGATTTTGGAATTGGAGCGTCTGTGAAATCAGCAGGTACCTTTTATATTGGGAAATCAAATCAAAGTTGGGCTAGTTTTTTTGATGAGGACTCTAATTGCGATTATTCCTATTTTAGGAATAGAGATAGTACGACACAAGCCGATGGTTATCTAAAAATAACCCGCTACGATTTAGAAAAAGGGGTATTTCAAGGAGAATTCGAGGTAACGCTGTGGAAGCCCGGCTGCGATACGATGAGAATTACTGAAGGACGCTTTGATTGGAAGTATTAACAAAAAAAAGGAGCATAACATGAAAACAGTTTATTATTTGACATTCGCTGGCTGTCTGCTCACGGGTGTAGCCGCCTGCTCGCTCAAAGACACTTTCAAGGTAAAAGAAGAAATACCTACGCTCTCCCAAGATGGTCGAAGAGCAATGGGTTTTCTACTAAATGGCAAAGTATGGGTGCCGAAAGGCAGAACCGGGCAATCTCAGAACTATCAACTTGATGTTGACCCAGATTTCGACTCGCTGGGTGTCTTTGGTATAAAGGCTTATCGCTTTCCTAATTTTGGAGATGGCACAAGAAATGGATATCAGGATTTTGCCATTGGTGCTTCTACAAAAGCACTTGGAATTTATCACTTTGAGAAATCAGCTAACCGTCTGTTTGTACTATATGACCGTGATACTGGTTGTCTTTACGATAATCGAGACACTACAACGCAGGGTAAAGGTTATCTCAAAATAACCCGCTACGACTTAGAGAAAGGTGTATTTCAAGGAGAGTTTGAAGTGACACTGTGGAAACCAGGCTGTGATACGGTTAGAATTACCGAAGGGCGCTTTGATTGGAAGTATTAGCACGTTGAAATTGTAAATTTTTCCTTTTAACCGATAAAAATATTTTATGAAAACGCTAACAAAAGTATGCTTGTTAGCCTGGATGTGGTTTGCCCTTTCCCAGGCGGTTATTGCTCAAACGGATCCTATCCGTACGCAGTTGAATAGCATTTTTGCTAACCTAAATCGCAGCGCTATTCCTACTGGCGTGTTGCGAGAATATGGGGTAGAGCTCATTGATTTACAGCAGTTCAATGGCAGCGCCAGCACGAGTAATGAAGTCAATTCAGCCATCTGGAATATGCTCTACCAAAGCTTTTACACTGCTCGCATCAGTGGCATCCAAAATTTACCTACTTTGGAGCAGGTAAACACTAATGTTGATAATGCATTGCGTGGGAACACCGCCGTTATTGTGCCTATTTTCTTTGGCGAATACGACACGATGCGTGCCGATGCGGTGAGTAGCAATTTGCTGAGGGTACAGAATAACCAGCTATTTGACGTAGCAAATCGCCCGCAAAGCCCCTATCGTACCAGTCGGGTTTTTGCCGCGTCGCCTATGCGCAATTTTTCTGAAGACGGGAATTTTTCTATTGTATTTCAGAGTAACCAATTTTACACCAACACCACCCGCACGGTGAGTAATATCCAGGTGGACATGGCGGATGGTCTCGGTTTTCGCACTGCTACTTTTGGTACGCCCCTGAGCGCCATCTATACCAGTATCGGCAATCGCACGCTCACGATTCGAGTCACCCTTAGTGATGGTATCACTTGGCAATGCTTTAGTAAAGTACAGGTGCTACAGCCATCAAGCGGCAGCAGCCGTTATGCACGTACTCCACCCATTACTACTACTATTCCAGCCAGAGCAGGAGTACATAGTGGAGGCAGATTGCAAATTGCCCTTAGCATTCGTAATTCCACTGGCAGAATAAGAAGACCCTTTATTGTGGCAGAGGGATTTGATATTTCTACTATATCGGCAAGGCTGGGTACGAACTTCGAATATGAAGATTTTGTACGTGAGATATCAACTATTCAGAATTACGATTTTAATGGACAATTAGACGATGTCGGTGAATACGATTTGATATTTTTGGATTACACCAATGGCGTAGATGACGTGCGGCGCAACGCAGCCCTGCTGGAGGAGGCGATTGGCATTATTAATACTGAAAAACAGGCAAATGGTAGTAACCAGCAGAATGTGGTGATGGGTATTAGTATGGGTGGTTTGGTGACCCGATACTGCTTGGCAAGCATGACCAAAAGATTTATAAATCCACAAACCCGATTGTTGATTACCCAAGATAGCCCACACAGAGGAGCTAATGCCATGTTAGGTTTGCAGCATTTCTTACGTATTTTGGGAGATGTTAATATCACATTTTGGAAATTAAGGCGTATTGTACCAGAAATAGACGCGCTTATCAATGCTAATGATTCGGAAGGTGCTAGAAATCAATTATTAGTGAGAGCGACAAATGCGGATGGAGGTGTTGCTTTTAATACGTTTTTAGATAACGAATATCGCAATATGATTACATTTGCACCTACAGACCCACAACCTGCTTATCGTTTTGTTGCAGTAAGTCAAGGAGCAGAATGTGGTCAAGGATCTTTACCTGCTGGCGCTACAGTGGCAGGTGGCTCAGGAGAGGCATACCTTCGTTTTTTTCGTACCATTATTCCTTCAAGAAGGGGTTTTTTCTTTGAAGGTAGTATTAATGCGCTACCAGCGTCGGGGTCACAGCGAATTTGCCGATTTAATTTAAGGTATTTTATAGATTTATTCAGTGTCATAAGAATATCCGTTGCTTTAACAAACAAATCTATCAATTCTCCCAGTGGAATATTACCATGGGATTCTGCTGCTGGAGGGACGGAGTCAATAGAAGGACGTGGTGGTATTGGAGAAGGAGCCTTTTCTGGCGGTTTTGACTGGGTGATTATTGGAGCTTCTCTTAACGGCGTTGTGAATCATACGGAATGGTGTTTTGTACCTACTGTAAGTTCGCTTGATGTTGTGACGTTGAACAGCACTGTTCTTAATACTACTTACGTAGGTGCAGTAACACCAAGAAGTTATACCAGACCAGAAACCTATATTTCACAAGAACCGTTTAATACACCAACAGGAGCAAGGTTTAATCAAGGGCATACTAATTTTACCGCTAGAAATTCTCGCTGGATTTTTAATGAGATGCAAGGAATTGCAAATACGATCAATTGCTCCAGGGTTTGTCTAAATAATACTTGGGTAGAAATAGAAGGACCAAATACCATTAGCTGTGGGCAAACAGTGAATTTTTCTGCTCCAATTGTAGCTATTACTCCAAATAGTTATTCATGGGCTTTGAGTAGCGGTTTATCGCTTCAAAGTGGGCAAGGAACAAGAATTATAAGTGCTAAATCTTCTGGAATAGGTGCTACATCAGGAACGATTAATTCAACATTACAGTATGCTTGTGAAGCAGGCACAGGCACAACAACTACGGTGAATGCTACCTTAAAAACTAAAACAGTTACAATAGAAGAATCATCCATCAGCGGCACCATTACTTACAGTGGAGGAAGCCAGACCATGCAGACTGTTAATTTTGTGCCTTCTACTAATATGACCGTTAATGTAAGTGCGCCTGGTTCCACTTCTTTCACGTGGACTAAAACGAGTGGTTCAGGAAGTTTTTTCATTTCAAATAATGGAAGAACGCTATCTTTAACGCTTCCCTCTAGCGGTAGCATTTCATTCAATTTAAGCACAAATTCAACTTGTGGCTTCATACAAAGAACTGTGACATTTGTTTCTTCTTCCGGCTTTTTCAGGATTTATCCAAACCCAAGCAGTGATAATATTTATGTGGAAGCTATTCAAGATTATGAAATTGAATACTCGGATGAAAGGGGGCTTTCGCAGCGATTGCAAATAAAACCAAATATTGAGAGACTTAACGTTTATGATAGAGACGGAAATTTAGTCAGAAAACAGATTTTAAATACTCGTGCAAAAACCGCAAGTGTTAATCTAAGTGAATTAAGAGCAGGGACTTACCTTGTAGAAATAGTGAGTGATAATATAAGTTACAAGCAAACAGTAGTAAAAATCTAAGGCATATGGGCAGCATCTTTCACGAGTGCTGCCTTATTTTTTCAAAAAGCTTGAAAAAATTTAAATTTATAAATAATGAATGCCTATTTCAAAAATATGAAGAACACTTTGATTACTATTTTTATTAAACTACTTACTATTTACACCTTAGCTGCTCAAAATAGCTCTTTTGGATTACAAGGCGGCGTCAATCTAAGCACACAACTCAATTACAATCCAGAGATTCCTCAAGATGGTACATTCCAGTGGAATAATAGAACCACCTGGAATGCAGGAATTATTGCAAACTGGAATCTTTTTTCTGAAAAACAATCTATATTTTTACAAAAGATAAGTGTGAAAGGAAGGTTGCTCTATAATAATAAAGGCTTTCGGGAATATGCACAAATCGGCTCTATTGGCGCTATCAGTACCTACGGAGATTACATTTTTGACAATAAATTTTATTATATCAGCTTAGATGCTTCGTTACATTACAGGTTCTTAAGAGGTCAGGTAAGTCCTGTTTTCATTGGGGGCATTCGAGTAGATTATTTGCTCGATTATAAAATGGAAAGTCAGGAATTTCCTGTTTATAGATCTTATCCAATAGCCGATTATGGAAATTTTAATAAGTGGACGACTGGCTTTATTGTAGGATTGGGTCTTTATACGGAGAAGGGCGTAACTTTGTCGCTTGAAACTAATCTTGATTTTTCTCTTTTAGTCAATAAAAGTAATCTTCAAGTGCGCAATTGGGTCACGTCTTTCAATCTTATACTGGATTTATTTGAGCTTAAAAAAGCCAATAATGAAAATAAAAAAGAATGAGTTAATTTTTTAATTTCTGCTCCTTTTCCCACCTCCATTGAAACTATTTTCTCATTCTCCTCGATATTTACTCACACCGGCAGAACAACAATTGATTTACGCATTATTTGGCATAAAAAAAGAAGACCCAAAGGAAGATGAGCAGGAATGAGGAATTCCCCGACTTTCCCCAAGATTCCCCAACTTTGTATTGCAAAAGGGCATAATTTTGTACCTGCCCGCGCAGCTACTTTGAAAAGGCATCAGAGAAGTAACTGTGCGGGCAGGAGGCGATTCTGAAAACTCTTGGAATCTTCATCAGCGTTTCCAATTGTATGATTTACAATATTTATGTAAAAAAATAATCTTTAGATGCCAAATGGTCAATAAATATTTTTGATATTTAATGTATCTGGCAGACAGATGTAATGCTCTTAATGACTACGACATGAAAAACACCCTTAAAACCTTTGTTCTAATTCTGAGTATATTTTTTAGCTTGAACCTGTATAGCCAATTTTTGGAGCCAAAAATATCGGTTGGCTTATTGTCCTCGGATATTCGGGAACCGTACACTTTTAGAGAAGCGGAAAAAAGAAGAAACGCAAATAACAATGCGCCAAAAATTGGATTTTATACCACCCTTAGTTCAGGCATCAAGTTGTATCGTTGGTTACATCTGGAATTCGGAGCCACTTATCAGGAAAGACTGCCCCTCGAAAAATTCACTTTTTCAGATAGGAGGAGCCCTACAGGATTTATTGGCGGCTTCTCCTTCTCAGGTTATCCAACCAGTCCGCAAAGTAGACTCTGGAACGAGGCTATATACTTACGATTTCCCAACTTCAAATATGTTCATTTTGAATTGATTCCCACGTTCTCCTTCGGTAAGAAAAAGTTAAAAGTTGAATTAGGCGCAGGCGTTTTCTACGGCTATCTTTTAAATCATCGAACCCTGCAATTTTCGGAAGAAGATTTTCCGGTTCACGCCTTCTTCTTTCAACCACCTATTAACGTATTCGGTATAGACAGCTATAATCAACATGATGTGGGTTGGATACCCAAGTTTTCCATTGCGTACAGATTAAATAACAGATACACTTTAGGTATTTCTGCTAAAAGTTATATATCCCAATATTCTTTAAAAAGTCGGGAAATTCATGATGGTTTGGTCTCTAAATGGAATCGGTACGAAAACACGACTTGGCTGGTATATGCTGCTGGTATAGATTTTACTTACGACCTGTATCCTGTACGGAATATAAAGTAGACTACTGCTTCTAAATTAGTTATTAGTCGTTTAATTAGAAATTCGAGCAGATAATAACCTCGCACTTTATAACATCATAAATTTTTTATTTGCGCATATTTCACTCAACCAACAGTTTAAACCAAAACCGTATCATATGTCAATCCAAAATCCGAACTCTAAAACGCGCAAAGAAATCGCTGCCGAATATGGCATTGGCCCAAGAACCCTGTATCGCTGGCTCAAGGAGGCGGGCATCGTACTGAGCAAAGGTAGAGTCACCCCTGTCGAACAGGAAATTATCTACCAAAAGTTTGGCAAACCAAAGCCAGTGCAGCAGGAAAAAACATAAATGTCCGAAAACGCCCGATTATGCCCGATTTGCGTATGGCAAAAAGGCGTAATTTTGTACCTGTCAGCGCAGCTACTTTGAGAAGGCGCCAAGAGAAGTAACTGCGCGGGCAGGAGGCTATCCCGAAAACTCCTTGAAAAAGAAGTAGGGCGTAATTTTCTGTTTACGTAAAACAGACATCTTATTTAATTTATTTAAAATGAAAAATTATTTAATTCTTACGATGTTCCTTTTTTTATTAGCTCTATCATTTAATAATTGTACAACAAATAACAATGCTGAATTAAGTGAAATTTCAACAGATTTCATTGTGGTCAAATACAAAACGAGTACGTATATTTATGATCAAAGAGATACCGTCTGTTATTTCATACAATATGAAAATGCAGAGGGCATAAATTTTATTACCCCCGAGAATGTTTTTTATGACAAAAAAAATAGCACCATAAGTGTCATAAATGAAGGTAATACGCAGGCAATTTACAAACACGATAAAAATATATATGGAATTGGTAAAATTGATGCTAAATTATCTAACTTGTTATTTAAGAATATGATTTCAACACGATCGGTTGAAAATTATTATGATTATTCTAATTATTATGAGCCAGGTGATATTGCAGCGGTAAAATGTGGCTGCATCAAGAATACAGCTAAGAAACAGCCAACTAATTGTAAATCAGGGGGAGCAGGTTCAACACAATGCGGAGTAACCGATGGTGGCGGTGTAGCAACCGTGCAATGGGGTAATCAGTGTGAAGTTTCCTGCGGAGCTAATTATTATTCATGTTGTGCAGTCGAAAATGAGTTTAAATATTGATTAGATAATTGATTTTTAGGTAAGAGCAATCTACTTGATACTTCCTTTGCGCTGAGTCTCTGCAGAGACTCAGCGATCCCCAATATTTCATTGTTTTTACTTTTTCTTTCACAAATCGAACTATTTTCCCACCCCTAATGTTAGCAACTCGTGTGCAATCAAATATTATTCTTACCTTTGCACCTTCTTTTTAAAAACTTGTGCCAATCCGGGGTTGGCATCTACTTGCTGACATGGTTTTTGGCGGTTAGGATGCTACAAGTGATTGGCGGATACTTAAATTCGCTGAATGAATACTTTTGGAACACTGGGCCTGTCCAGTGCATTGGTTGAGACGATTGAAGCCTTCGGGTATAAAAATCCCACTCCCATACAGGAACAAGCGATACCGGTTTTGATGAGCGGCGACCGCGACTTTGTTGGTCTGGCACAAACGGGTACCGGTAAAACGGCTGCCTTTGGTTTGCCTTTAATTGAATTGGTAGACCATAAATCAAAACTCACGCAAGCGCTCATCCTCGCTCCCACGCGGGAGTTGTGCTTGCAGATTACAGAAGGATTGACGACTTATTGTAAAGGATATAAGCCTTTGCAAATCGTAGCGGTGTACGGCGGCGCGAGCATCACAGACCAAATCCGGCAGATCAAGCGCGGCGCACAAATCATCGTTGCTACGCCAGGTCGCTTGATTGACCTGACTTCCCGCAAAGTGATAGACTTGGGCGTTATCAACTACGTGGTGTTGGACGAAGCAGACGAGATGCTCAACATGGGTTTCAAGGATGATTTGGATAAAATCTTGTCCTTCACACCCAAAGAAAAGCATACGTGGTTATTTTCGGCGACGATGCCTAAAATGGTGCGCGACATCGCCAGCAATTACATGAAAAACCCGTTTGAAATCACTGTCGGTGAAAAAAATTCGGGCAACGCAAACATTGAACACCAGTACGTGGTGGTGCGCGACAAAGAAAAATATTCGGCACTGAAACGATTGTTGGATTATCACTCTGATATTTTTGGATTGGTTTTCTGTCGCACTAAAATGGATACGCAGGAAATCGCCGACCAACTCATGCGCGATGGCTACAATGCGGATGCCTTACACGGCGACTTGACGCAGCCAATGCGCGACCGCGTGATGAATAAATTTCGCAACCGCGAGTTGAATGTACTGGTGGCAACTGACGTAGCAGCGCGTGGTATTGATGTGATTGGCATCACGCACGTGTTGCATATGAATCTGCCGGATGACATTGAGTATTACACCCACCGAAGTGGTCGGACGGCTCGCGCCGGAAAATTAGGCATTTCGATTGCCTTGATTACGTCGCGGGATGTGAAGAAAATCCCGATGATAGAACGCATGATAAAAGGGAAATTCGAGCAAATAAAAGTGCCGAACGGACCGGAAATTTGTCAACGCCAATTGATGCGTCTTGTAGACCGCGTGCATGAAGTGGAAGTGAACGACAAAGAGATAGATGCTTTTATGCCGAAGGTGTACGAGTCCTTGCAAGACTTGAGCAAAGAGGAAATTATCAAGCGTTTTGCAGCGATAGAATTCAATCGCTTTTTAGAATATTATCGAGATGCAGTAGATTTAAATCCAGCAGCAGAGCGCAAGCGCGGCGAGCGGGAAGTGGGTGCAAGACCCGTTGGTACGAGTGCCGGTTTTGAACGAATGTTCATCAATCTTGGCAAGCTGGATGGTTTGGATAAAGGTAGAATGTTACAAATCGTTTGCGAAACGGCAGATGTGACGAAAAAATCGGTGGGCAAAATTGACATCTTGAATTCCTACTCCTTTTTTGAATTAGAAAAAGGATACGAGCAGCAGGCGGTCAAACGCGCGCAAGGTTTTGAATACAAAGGTCGCACCATCCGCATAGACGTGGCAGGTGACCGACCCGAGCGAACGGATAGACCCGATAAAGCGCCAATGCCATTTAACAAAAAAAGTGGCGATAAGAAATTCCCGAAAGGAAATAGTAGAAAACGACGCGGGGAATTGGTGTAGAAAATAGGCAGTTGGCGGTGCGCAGTTGGCAGTCTTTTGTCACTTGCGCATTGCCGTTGCAACTTTTTTTTCACGCAAAGCCGCAAAGTTTTTTCTCGTTGCTTGATTCCTTTTTACAGCAGCGATTTTTTAACCACAAAGTATACAGAACTTATCGCGAATCATATCCGTCCTAAAATCCTGCGAATTCTGATTCAAACCGTCTCCTCCAATAGCCCCAAAATCTCCTCCACATATTCCCGATGATTGGCTAATCTTGGCACTTTGTGCTGTCCACCTAATTTGCCTTTGGAGCGTAACCAATTTTGAAACGTACCCGATGGCAGCGGACGCAAGCGCAGCCGTTCAATGGCTATACTGCGGTAGCGTTTTGCTTCGTAGTCTGAATTGACTTTTTGCAGATTATTATCTAACGTTGTAATAAATTGATCTAAATCTATCGGCGGTTTTTCAAATTCTATGAGCCATTCGTGTCCACCTTTACCGGTTCCTTTAAAATAAATCGGCGCGACGGTATAATCCATTACAATGGTATCATGTTGTTCGCACGCTTCTGCTAATGCTTTATCGGTATTTTCTACCATCACTTCCTCGCCAAAAGCGTTCACAAATTGTTTTACTCGTCCTGTAATGCGAATTTTATACGGTTTAATAGATGTAAATGTAATCGTATCGCCTGGCAGATAGCGCCACAAACCGGAATTTGTACTGATAACCAAGGCATAATTTTTATCCAATTCTACTTCCCAAAGTGGAACGGACTTTGGGTGCGTTTGGTCCCATTCTTCCATCGGGAGAAATTCGTAATAAACACCATTATTTAAAAGCAGCAACATATCGTCACTCGCAAAATCATCTTGCACGGCAAAATATCCTTCGGAAGCATTATAAATTTCTTGATAACTGACTTGCGTCGAAGGAAAAAATTCTTCAAACTGCTTTTTGTAAGGTGTAAAACTCACGCCGCCGTGAATGTACACTTGAAAATGAGGCCAGATTTCCAAAATATTTTGCTTGCCTGTCAACTCCAACATTCTTCTGAAAAGCACCACTGTCCACGTTGGCACGCCGCCTATCATCACTACATTTGGCTCATTAATAGCACTTTGCGCTAACAATTCCAACTTCGTTTCCCACTCTGGCAACATCGCTATTTTGCGGTCGGGCGTATAAAACGGGCGACCTATCAATGGCATGTGCTGAATCATAATCGCAGACACATCGCCAATCATGGTGCGCGGATACGGCTCGAAACGTGATAGACTCCCACCCATCACCATACTTTTCAATTCAAATTGCCGCGCATCCGGGCGATTGTGATAAAATAGCGTCATCGTATCCCAAGTGCCGCGAATATGGCATTCTTTCAAATTTTGGGTAGAAACCGGGATGAATTTGCTCTTGTCACTCGTGGTACCCGATGATTTAGAAAACCAACGCACTTGACCACCCCACAGCACATCTTTTTCCCCGTGCATCATGCGCTGAATATACGGTTTCAAATCTTCGTAATCACTCACCGGCACTCGCGTGGCGAATGTTTCAGGGGTGCGAATGCTGCGATAATCATATAATTTTCCCCATTCCGTGTGTTTGGTGGCTTCGATAAGTTGCTTGAGCAAGGCGCGTTGCGTCTCATGCGGATGCTGCATGACTCGCTGCATGGTGTCGTAGCGCTGCCGATGATACCATCGGAAGAGGCTGTTCACTAATTTTCGCATACAAAATAGAATTACAAGGGAAGCGAATTGAGTGTCGGGATTATAACGATTGGGGGGACATTCAGGTTCATTAGGGGGAAAGTATGTGAAATTATAATCTAATTCTGCTTACTTACGTATACTCTATCTGAAATTAACTCACTTCAATTCCCCCTTCAAAAACTGCCCGGTAAAACTCTTCTTCACCTTCGCCACCGCTTCCGGCGTACCTTCGCACACCACCGTGCCGCCACGATATCCACCTTCCGGTCCCATGTCTATGATATAATCGGCTACTTTTATTACATCCATATTGTGTTCTATTACTAAAACGGTATTACCTTTTTCTACCAAGCGATTCAAGACTTCCAATAAATGTCGAATGTCTTCAAAATGTAAACCAGTCGTAGGTTCATCCAAAATATACATCGTTTTACCGGTATCTTTTTTGGATAACTCTTCTGCCAATTTCACACGCTGGGCTTCACCGCCGGAAAGGGTTGTGGCTTGCTGACCGAGTGTGATGTAGCCCAAACCCACGTCATTCAAGGTTTTCAGCCGGCGATAAATGTTGGGAATATTTTGAAAGAACTCGGTGGCTTCCGTCACGGTCATGTCGAGTACATCGCTGATGGATTTGCCTTTGTACAGCACTTCCAGCGTTTCGCGGTTATAACGGCGACCGAGGCAAGTCTCACAATCCACTTCCACATCGGGTAGAAAATTCATTTCAATCACGCGTTTTCCAGCACCTTCGCACGTTTCGCAGCGACCGCCTTTTACATTGAAACTAAAACGACCGGGCTTGTAACCGCGAATCTTAGCTTCCGGCAATTCTGAAAATATTTTACGAATATCACTAAAAACATTCGTATAAGTGACTGGATTTGAGCGCGGTGTACGTCCAATCGGCGATTGGTCAATCTCAATTACTTTATCTACCAAATCCAAACCCTCTACCGATTTGTAGGGCATCGGACGTTGCAAACTTTTATAAAAATACTGTCGCAAAATCGGGTAAAGCGTATCATTTATCAGAGTAGATTTTCCGCTGCCGCTTACGCCTGTGACACACACAAAAGTTGCTAATGGAATTTTAATACTTACATTTTTTAAATTATTTCCTTTTGCACCTTTCAATTCTAAAAATTTGCCATTGCCTGTGCGACGGATTTTCGGCACTTCAATGTTGCGACGGTCGTTTAAATATTCGGCTGTTAAAGTGGTTTTTTTAACAAAAGTAGAAGGAATTCCTTCGCCTACCACTTCGCCGCCGTGCTTTCCTGCGCCCGGTCCAAGGTCAATTAAATAATCAGACGCTAACATGATATCCTTATCATGTTCGACGACCAGCACTGTATTTCCAATAGCTGCCAATTGGCGCAAAGCCTCAATAAGTCGTTGATTATCACGCTGATGCAAACCAATACTCGGCTCATCCAAAATGTAAGTAATGCCGGTGAGTTGTGAACCAATTTGTGTTGCCAAGCGAATGCGCTGCGATTCTCCACCCGATAATGATTTGGACGGACGATTCAAATTTAAATAATCCAAGCCGACGTGTAATAAAAAACCAAGCCGTAAGCGAATTTCTTTCAACACATCTTTACCAATGAGTTGCTGGCGTTCGCTCAATTGACTTTCAACGACTTCCATCCAATTTTTTAACTCCGCAATGTCCATATTGGATAGTTCGGAAATATTTTTTTCATTTATTTTAAAATGTAAAGATTCTTTTTTCAAACGCTGTCCATTACATTCGTGGCAAGTGGTGACGGTCATAAAATCCTCTGCCCACTGGCGCACTTTCTCGGAGGTGGAGCTGTCGTACCAACGTTTGAGCATTTTTACCAAACCTTCATAAGCCAGATTATATGTCATATCACTGCCGCCCCAAGTTACATTGATATCAAAAGATTCGTCGCCACCATGTAAAATCGAATTCATTGCCGCTTCAGGAATATCTTTCACCGGAGTAGTAAATGAAAACTTATATTTTTTTGCAATGGCGCGTAACTGCTTGAAAGTCATGTTATCACGCACTTCACCAAACGGCACAATTCCTGCATCGTTGATACTTTTATTCGGGTCAGGAATGACTTTCGCCATGTCCACTTCATTTACTTCGCCCAAACCATTACACACCGGACAAGCGCCATAGGGAGAATTAAACGAAAAAGAATTGGGCGAAGGTTCTTCATAAGAAACGCCCGACACGGGGTCCATCAAGGTTTTACTAAAAGTGCTCACCACATTACTATCAGCATCCATCATAAAAATCAAACCGTTGCCCATTTTGAGCGCGGTTTGCAGCGACGTATTCAGACGGTCTTTTCGGTCATCACCTATTTTTAAACGATCTATAACTACCTCAATATCATGCGTTTTGTAACGGTCTACTTGCATTTCGGGTTTTAAATCTAATACCTCGCCGTCTACGCGTACTTTGGTGTAGCCTTGCTTTCTGATTTGCTCGAATAACTCTCGATAATGCCCCTTGCGACCCCGCACGATAGGCGCGAGCAGGAGGACTTTTTTATCGTCAAATTGTTGAAAAATGCGCTCTTTCATTTGCTCCTCGGTGTAGCGCACCATTTTCTCGCCCGTCACGTAGGAGTACGCCTCGCCTGTGCGTGCGAAGAGCAAGCGCATAAAATCGTACACTTCTGTAATCGTGCCAACGGTAGAGCGCGGATTGCGACCCGTCGTTTTTTGTTCGATAGAAATCACCGGACTTAATCCTGAAATCTGCTCTACATCTGGACGCTCCATTTCACCAATAAATTGCCGCGCGTAGCTCGAAAATGTCTCCATGTACCGCCGCTGCCCCTCTGCATAAATCGTGTCAAATGCCAGCGAGGACTTACCGCTACCACTAATGCCCGTGATGACAACTAATTGATTACGAGGGATTCGCACAGTGATGTCTTTCAAATTATGCTCGCGTGCACCAATGACTTCGATGAAATCGTGCGGGTCAATTGTGCCATTTGTGGAGATGCCGTTTTCTGCTATGATTGTGTTCATGTATTTATGTGTTCATGTGTTCGGGGGTTCGTGTGTTCAGATATGAGCGGACAAGAATACTCGAACACACAAACACTTAAACACATTCAGAGTTGAAACAAAAAGTAAAAATAGAGAAAGAATGGGATTCGTTTTCGTTTGAATAAGATAAATTTAAAACAAAATATTTTGTTTGTTAAGTTTGGCAGCCCTTGTCGAGTGATAGAACACGGATTTGCGCGGATGCGACGGATTTGGACGGATTTTTTTCTCTTTTTACAGCCGTTATATCTTTTTTTAACCGCAGAGGGCGCAGCGATTAAAGTGTATCAAGCCAATCATACAAATCACAAAAATCACAGTTCAGATATTTTCTCCCGCAGTGCTGGTTCGTCCCGCATCACCCTGAACTTGTTTAAAATTGAAGATTTTATCTAACGTGAATGGAATAGCTCGGCTCTGCGTTCTCATTTAACCACAAGGCTCACAAAGTGCTACACAAGGCGCACAAAGTGTTCCTTGTGAACATGGTGAAAATCCTTGTGCCCTTTGTGGTTAAAGGTATTGTTGGCTTGATACTTACGACTTTGTTAGTACCCATTCGGAAAACATATTCTATATTTTCGTCAATTTTAAACAAGTACCCTATAAACCCACCACCCTTTCACCCTTTTTCATTTATTCTTTTATTTCTTTAATATTTCATTAAGAACACCTTAATACTCTTTAGGGAATTTGCATCGTCTTGGGTGAGTTTTAGCAACATAATTTTTTAAAACCAAAAAAACATTCAACATGGAAAACTGGAAAAACTTTTTGATGGTACTTTGCACTTGCGGCGTAATTTTTACCGCTTGTGAAGGCGAAGATTCTGCTTCGGTTGCCCAAGACCGCATCTACACGACGTATGAATTGTTTTATGACAAAAATGAGGACAAAACCTTTGCCCGCGCACAATTCAAACTGGGGAATATCGGAGGTACGTTATTAGAATTGACCAATCCGGCAGAAGTCCGATTTAATAATGATGTGTTGGATTACAAACCAGGATTTGTATTCTATGAAAAAGAATACGCCGGTAAAGTAGCAAGCGGAACATTTAATTACAAAGATGCGAACGGAGTCACTTACAGCAATGCGGTGACTAATTTTCCGGCGATTGATTTCCTTGCAACTTTTACGTCCGTGACGCGCAATCAGGCGAACCCGTTTACTTGGACGGGCAGTCCGCTCGTGACTGGCGAGGAGGTGTATCTATTCATTGGCAACAAGACGACGGTGAACACGCAAACTTTTTACACCAATGCCGTTGGTGCTACAAATATGGTATTGAGTGCAGAAAAGCTCAACAATCTCGCACCCGGTGTAGCCGCTGAAGCTGATGTGTATCGCAATCGCATTGACAGCCTAAGTCAGAAAACAGCAGTGGGCGGTTTCTTGAAATTGAGTTACCGCGCGCAGAAGAAGGCGATTACGGTGAATTAAACCAGTTTTCAGTAGGCAGTAGGCAGTTTTCAGTAGGCGGTTTGCAGTAGGCAGTGAACGGTACGCACGATTTGAGCGTACTGCAAACTGCCTACCGCTTACTGCCCACTTTTTACTGCTCACTGCTTACTGCCTTTCCCCGTACTTTCCAAAAGTAATAAATCGGGATGCCGATTGCTAGAATGACTAAGCCGGGCACGGTAAATTGGGGCTTGGTGTAAAGAACATTTATAACAAATAAAGAAGCTAATAAAATATATAATATTGGTAAAACCGGATAGCCAAAGGCTTTGTAAGGGCGCTCTACGTCTGGACGTTTTCTACGTAAAATAAAAATGCCAATCACGGTGAGAATATAAAATAAGACGACCACAAACATTACATAATCCAATAAGTCGCCATACCTGCCGGAAAGACAAAGGATTGAACACCAACCAAATTGAATCCACAGCGCGAAAGCCGGTACGCCATTGGCGTTGACGGTTTTCATGCGATTGAAAAAAAGTCCGTCCTGCGCCATAGATTGGTACACGCGCGCACCCGCCAGAATCAAGCCATTATTACAACCAAAGGTAGAAATCATAATCATGATAGCCATGATGATAGAACCTGCACCGCCGAGCATCGCCGTCATTGCTGCTGTACCTACGCGGTCTTGCGAAGCATATTGAATGCCATTCGCCAGCACGTCCGTTCCATTGGGGTCGCCCCAAAAAGGCAATATAAATAAGTAGCTAAAATTAGTGAGAATGTATAAAATCGTAACGCCAAGCACACCCAGGAACATAGCCAGTGCTACATTCCGTTTTGGATTATCCACTTCTCCCGCTATAAATGTTACATTATTCCAGGCATCACTTGAAAACAAGGAGCCGACCATCGCCACGCCAATTGCAGACGCAATAACCGTTAAAGCCTGTGGAGCTGGATTTTTTATATTGGTAAAGAAATTATCAAAATTCAGAGCAATTACTTCGGGATTATTATAAATCAGGAAACCGAGTATTAATAATAATCCGAAAGACAACACTTTTACAATCGTGAGTGTATTTTGAACTAAAGCGCCCGTGCGAATTCCATAAGTATTAATGTAAGTAAGTACAAATAAAGACGCAATTGCCAGTGCTTGTGCTGCTGATATTTTTATAAAACCCAAATCCATTAAAATATTATCAGGACTAAATGCTGGAAAAAGTACGCTGGTAAATTTGGCGAACGCCACTGCCACTGCGGCGATGGTGCCACATTGAATGACCGCAAACAACGCCCAGCCATATAAAAACGCGATGAAATCATTATACGATTCTTTCAAATATTGATATTGTCCGCCGGATTTGGGAAACATTCCCGCCAACTCTCCATACGACAAAGCTGCTATCAAGGTCATCAAACCCGTAATTCCCCAAGCCAAAATGAGTAAAAACGGGCTGCCCAGCACTCGCGACATATCGGCACTTACGATGAAAATACCGGAGCCAATCATACTGCCCATCACGATGAAGATGGCAGAAGACAGCGAAAGTTTGCGAGCGGGTGTAGTAGGTGTTGTACTCATACGATGGTTATTAAAATCTAAGTGCAAGATAGAATTTATTTAAAATTTTAAAAGCTTTTGGTCAAAAACGGTGGGGAATCGCAAAAGAGATTCTTTTAAATTAAAAGAATCCGCTTACTTTTGCAAAAATCCACCTTTAAAATGTCATTTACGTACAAAACACTCTACATTCCTGCTGCGCAAATCAAACCGAAAGGCACTTTTTCAACCGCCATCGGTGAAGTGAATGGCGACGAGCTAGCAAGAGATGTACAAGCAGCACTGGTAGAGATGGAGGGAGCAGGTTACAAACTGCACACGATGACTCCAATAGCTTCTGGCACATTATACATGAGCAGCGCAGCATACAGCCCCACGGATGGCGTATTATTGGTTTTTGAAAAAGTAAATGCTTTATGATACGATTGGCACTTTTTTTTATTTTAATAAGCTTTTTTATAATAAGTTGTGCGCCAGCTAACTCAAAAGAGGATGAAACGCAGGAAGCAATGGTTGTAGCCGAACCTTACGCCTGGACGAAACTCACTGCCGATGCGGGTTATTCTAAAACGTACAATTATCAATTATTTGCGCGCGATAGCAAACTTTGGGCATTTCACATGGACGCTGCTTGGGTATCAGAAGATGGAAAAACGTGGCGAAAAACCGAGCTAACCAATATCGTCCAAAATCAAAAATATTTGGATTACATCGAATTTAACGATGCTATTTACGCATTAGGAACCTTCGCAGGCAAAGCCTCCCAGCCGGAACAGACCACTCAAATTGCCCGGACAAGTGACATGAAAACGTGGGAAATTCTAACTAAAAAAAGCAACTTACCGGCTCGGTTTTCTTATCATCCTTTTGTATTCAAAAAGAAGATATGGATCATGGGAGGCAGGGATGAACAAACGATTTACGGAGATGCCTGGAACAGTGCGGATGCGATACATTGGGAAAAAGTAGCCGATGATTTACCATTTGGAGCACAGGACGAACAACGTTTTGTCGTGTTTAATGACCGACTTTATATGCTCGCTAAAGATGTGTGGGTATCGGATGATGGACTGAAATGGGAACAATTGGTGGAGCAGTTGACCAGCGATTTTCTGTACGGTTATGAGGCACTTGTTTTTGATAATAAAATTTGGCTCATCGGCAATTATCGAGATGGTAAATTGGGGAGCGAAGTGCTGTATTCAACAGACGGTAAAACTTGGAAGACCCAAACTGCGCCTTGGTCGCCGCGAGGCGGTGTAGCGGCTTGTGTGTTCAATAATCAAATCATCATGACGGGTGGTAAATATGGTGGGCAAGCCCCTATTCAAGCTGAGTTTGAATACAATAACGATGTGTGGGCGATGCTAATAAAGTAAGTGGGCAGTTTGCAGTAGGCAGTTTTCCCTATAGCGATCAAAAATAAGTAGTAGGCAGGGAGCAATCAACGCCACAAACTGCCTACTGCTGGCTGCTAACTATTTAAAAAAGCGGGTGCAAATTCATTTTTCGCAAATTGCTCCAGTGTAGTCGGTGTTGTATTTTCGGGCGTGCGCTGATAGTCGTTCAAATACGTGCCTTTGTTCAACGCATCAAACAATTCATTGTAATTATCGGCAATCGTTTCGGTCAGTCCTGCCTGTAGCATCCCCGCTTTGGCATCCGCCGCCGGAAAAGTAACGTATTTTAAATCGGGTTTGCCAATGGCTTCGCCTAAAATTTTCGCGGTTTCGTCCATCGTTAAATCTGCTGCGCCCGGCACAAACACTTTTTCAAAACCACTAAAATCCAATGCCAACAAGCGTTTGATCGCTACTTCTGCAATATCATCGGTATGGACAACTGGCGTTTTGACTGTGTTTTGTAAAGAGGAACCAAAAATACCCATGCCTTTTATCATGCCGATATTCGCAAACAAATTTTGCATGAAATACCCCGCCCGCAAACTCAAAATATTTAAACCTTCCACGGTCTGTAAGTCCTTTTCAAAATAATGCAAACCCGTCACCGGACCTGCGCCTTCGGGCAATTGTGCACCGTTAGAACTCAATACAACTACATATTTCACGCCACTTTCTTGGAATGCTTTTGTAAAAGATTTACTTACCAAGTCCTGATGCGCACGCCAGTTGGTCACGTCCCATTTCGGTGGAATGAGGGCATATACGGCAGTCGCGCCGCTAAAAGTTTGCGTCAAAAAATCGGTGTCTTCCAAATCACCAACTGCGGCTTTCGCACCTTTTTCTACAAATGATTGCAATTTTTCAGCGTGTCTGCCTACTACGGTGACCAATTTTCCTGCGGCTAATAAGGCTTCTGCGATTTTGCTTCCGGTGTGCCCGGTAGCTCCAGTAATTACGTACATTGTTTTAAATTTTAAATATGAAAAAATAGAAATTTATACATACATACCAGTTGGTATTTTTAAAGACAAAAAAATAAGATGACATCTTGTGAAGGAAAGGTATCACCTTATTTTTTTAGTAATTTCAAGTATTGAATCAAATGGTTCAAAGAAACTTCAAAAACTGCTTTACTCCGCGTGGATTTACCTACGGTCCAGCTTCCTTCTATTCCAGCTAAAATGAAGTAAGCGAGTTCTTTAGGAATTACAGATTTCAATATCTGTTTTTTTTCTTGCGCGCGTGCAATAGCAGCACTAATCAATTCAACTTGTTTATCTACAATGCGCATCAGTCGTTTCCGAAAACCTTCATCCAACGGTGACATTTCCTGAATCAAATTATTCAGCGGACATCCATAAGCAATGTTTTCCCCATCACAATGCCCTTTCTGTTGCTCAATCCCTTGAATGATCGCACCTATCGGATTCTCTACATTCTTTTCCAAATGCGCCCAAGCACCCACATAATCTGGATATAAAATCTCGTCAATAATCGCATACCCCATCGCCAGCTTATCCGGGAAATAGTGATAAAACGCGCCTTTTGTAATGCCCAACGCTGCAATCACTTTATCCGTACGCGTCGCATGAAAGCCATTGATGTGAATCGCTTCCAAATTCTTCTCTAAAATCCGTTCTCTGGTATCCGTCGCATTCATGCTGCAAATATATACATACTGGTTGGTATGTGCAAGTTTTAACCATGATTTTTTGATTCTAAGATTGGCGGGATGAAAACACTTTCAGTAAAAGGAACAATAACTGTGCGCGGATAAGCGTACATGAACACTTGAACACAATAACACCCTAACACATTTTCTACTCCTTATTCGCCAATTGCCCGCAAGCCGCATCAATATCCTTCCCCCGACTCCGCCGCACCGTCACCATTACATCATGGTTTCGCAAATACTGCGCAAACGCATCAATTTTATGCTCCGCCGACTTCAAAAACGGCACATTATCAATCGGATTATATTCAATAATATTCACCCGCACCGGAAAACGTCGGCACAACTTCAACAGATTCTTCGCATCTTCAAAATTGTCATTAAAATTTTGAAACGCAATGTATTCGTAGCTAATGCGATTACCCGTCGTCTGATAAAAATAGTCGAGCGAGTCCATCAACGATTCTAAATCATTTTGCTCATTGATGGGCATTATTTCATTGCGTTTCGCATCATCTGCTGCGTGGAGCGAGAGCGCGAGGTTAAATTTCACGCCATCATCCCCCAGTTTGCGTATCATTTTTGCAATCCCCGCCGTACTCACCGTGATGCGCTTCGGCGACATTCCCAGCCCCTCCGGCGACGTGATTTTTTCGATACTTTCCAACGTATTGCTATACGCCAGCAGCGGCTCGCCCATGCCCATGTACACGATGTTGGTGAGCGGATGCCCAAACACCTCCAGCGCCTGCTGATTCACCAGCACTACTTGGTCAAAAATCTCCGCCGCATCCAGATTCCGCACGCGCTTCATCCGCCCCGTCGCACAAAACGCACACGTCAGACTACACCCCACTTGGCAGGACACGCACACTGTAAAACGATTGTCTTCCGGCACCGGTATGAGCACCGACTCTACCAGATGCCCATCATGCAGCCGCCACCGCGATTTAATCGTTCCATCCGCGCTATTCTGCCGTTTATCCAACACAATTGCCTGAATCACAAAGCGTTCCGCCAGCTTTTCCCGCAAAGGCTTGGACAAATTCGTCATCGCCTCCACCGAATGCACGCCCTTCTGCCAGAGCCACTCATACACCTGCTTCGCCCGGAAGCGCGGCTCCCCCATCTCCGCAAATACTGCTTCGAGTTCCGCTTTGGAAAGTTGACGGATGTCTTTTTTTATCGTTGTTGTTGTCATTTTTGATTCAAAGATTTCAAAACATTCACGCTTTTTCTATCCACGATATTTCTTTCAAAAACAACTTGAGTTCTCTCAAGATGTGAATATCTTGCTGGTTTTTAGGAGATTGATTATATTGTTCTAATGCTTTTAATAAATCAATTTTTGCAGCTTTTGTTTTCCCGAGGAGTAATTTTGCCGAACCTCTTGTATAATAGAGCATATAGTCGTTGTGTTCGTTTTCATATTTGTCCGCCAAATTAATTGCCAGTTTCAAATCTTCGTCTGCTTTTTGCTTAAACTGACTTCTTAAACTTGAAGGAACTTTGAAATCCTCTTCTAATTCGATATAGGAAACTGCTCTATTCTTAAAATAAATATAATTTTCGGAATCATTTTCAATACAAATCTTGTAATTTTCGATTGACTTTTGAGCATTCCTAAATTTTGAATATCCTATACCAAGCATATTGTAGGCTGGGAAAAATAAATTGTCCAATTCAATTGCTTTATAAGAAAAATCTATCTGTTCTTTAAATTTATTTTGTCTCCATTTTATCGTAGCAATAAGCTCATACACATCAGGAATGTCTATTCTTATATTTAAAATCTTATCTATAAGTTTTAATGCTGCTTCATATTTACCTTTGAAATAGAATTGATTAGCTTCTTCAAATAAACTCTCAATAATTGGGTCAATCTCTGCTGCTAGTTTTACTTCCTCTTTTAAGGAAGTATTATTTGATTCTTGTGTGGTCAGCACTAATAAATCAAACTCCTGTTGTCTATTAATATCGGTAGAATATTCGTGCAATTCTATTTTATCTATTGAAATGACTTGCTGTGTTCTATCTTTTATTTTATCAAATTCTTCAATAAACTGATTTATCAATCCTAACTCTGTAGAAATAATAACATTTTCTAAATTCCTTAATTCCGCGCTCTTTGTCCAGTTGTATGAACCAGAAATTAATATTCTCTCATCAATTATGCAGAATTTGTGATGCATTAAGTTGGGAAACCTTGAAATATGTACGCATCCACCTGAATTTATAAAGTGTTGAAAATCAATACTTTTATTGGTAAAATTAATTTTGTCGTCTGCTAAAATTAATTCAACGTTTTTTCCTTCTATCCTTTTTTCTAACAACGCTTGAAATAAAACTGGATTTGTAAACCAAGCTACTGCAACTTTTATATTGCTGTTGGCTTTTTGCAAGTTAATCAGAATTAATTTCTCTATATCTTTAAAAACGGCGGTTATCATTATAAGTTGAAAATATTTATGAGTACATTATAATTTATATATTTATCGACGCTTTTTCTCTGTCTCTACCGCCACTCTCGGCAACATATCCCGAATCTCCTCTCCCGAAGCACCCTCCACCAACCAAGCTTTCACCACTTTTTCCAACATCGGCTCCACCTCCTCTGACAATTCCAACGAAAGCACGAGCATTTCGTATTGGTCATCCCACTTTTGCACCCTTGCACGTAGCATGGGCTGCTCCGACACTGGCTCCCGCTGAATAATTTGCAAAATCCTTTCCTTATATTTCGTGCTGAAAATGTGGTCACTGTACATTTTTTCTCCATTGCCATAGGTCGTTTGGAAAAAAGAAACTGGCTCGCTACCGATAATCTCATTTAGCAATGCTCTGTAAAAAGCTTCATTCAAAGCATATTCCTGCTGATCTTGGAGAAAATTTTCGTGTAAGTATTTCATTCTAAGCCTTTTACATTCCAACTTTCTCTACGCCACCGCAAACCCCGTGTACGGACGCGCGTAAGGCGGTTGGAAACCCAACACGATATCTTCTGGCGGCACCCCTTGTTCCATGAATTCGTCCACCACATCCCGCTCGGTGATATTACATTGAAACCAAATTTTACCGTCTTTAATATCAAAGTGAAAAACCACCGTAAAAATGTACAGTTCCCCTTCCCATCCAACACGCAACAGTTGGAAGTGATTGTTCTCGCGATCAGCGATAACATAGCTTTCCACATCAAGTTGATTTGCCGATTTGATTTTAGCATAATCTTGTAAATACGCAATAATCAAATCTTGATATTTTTTTATTTTATCCATAATTTGATGGTTTCTGATTGCGGATTGTAAACGATGATTTTTGCCTGTATGCGCTGTAATGCTTTTTGTATGGCTACCTCCTGAAAGAAACGTAACCATTTATTTTCCGGTACAGCGAGATACAATATCCTGTCCGGTTCCTTCATTTCTAACACAACAAAGTAATCATTAAATTGTCCAACTGCTCTATGAAACTCATTTACATCTGAAGGACCTATGAAACTTTTGACTTCAACCGCAATTTTTTCGGCATCCTTTTCGGCGGCGAATAACTTCTCTGCTCCGAAATCTACTTCATAGCCAATTTTACCGAATGATAATTCATAAGGGTCATGCGTAATATTCCAACCATCTTTTATCAACGCTCGTTTTACTTGTTCGTGATATAAATCTTTTGCCATTTGAATTTCTTTTACTCAAATTTAAGGATTCTTACATTCTAATCGCCCCGTCGCTCAGTCTCTAATTCACTTGGACACACTTCCTTCGCAGCCACTCCACTTCCGCTCCCTCCAACCTCGGCGACAATTCATTCAACACCCGCCGCTGATAATCGTTGAACCATTTTTTCTCTTCTGTTGTCAATAAACTGCTATCAATCAAACTGGTATCAATTGGAAAAAGGCTCAATGTTTCAAATTGCAAAAACTTGCCAAAATCGGTTTCCTCCGCTTCTACACACAACACCAGATTTTCAATCCGAATTCCATATTCGCCGGTTTTGTAGAAGCCAGGTTCGTTGGAAGTGAGCATTCCTAGCTCTTGCGGGGTAGTGCCGCGCTGATTGTGCGGGCTAGCGGTAAAACCTTGCGGCGGTTCATGCACACTCAGGAAAAAGCCCACGCCGTGACCCGTGCCGTGCCCGAAATTCAAACCCTGTTGCCACAAAAATTGTCGTGCCAAGGTGTCGAGTTGTACGCCTGTTGTACCCACTGGAAATTTGGCTTTTGCCAAGGTGATATGACCTTTTAAAACCAAGGTGTAATTGCGCTTTTGATCGTCGGTAGGTGCGCTCAAAGCGATGGTACGGGTGATGTCGGTCGTGCCTTCCAGATATTGACCGCCGGAATCAAGGAGTAAAATGCCTTCGGGTTTGATTTCTGATGAAGTCGCTTCTTCCGGGCGATAATGAACGATGGCACTATTGGAATTATAACCGACAATTGCATTAAAACTTTCGCCAAAATAGTTGCCTTGGGCTTCGCGGAATGCGTTCAATTTTCGACCGGCTTCGTATTCTGGAACGGTGCGGGTTTGCAATTTCTCTTCTAACCAACGAAAAAAGCGGGTGAGGGCTACGCCATCTTTGCGCATGGCTTCACGCAAATTTCCGATTTCAGTTGGATTTTTGATCGTTTTTAAATGTAATGGAATGTTATCGCCTTTTATAATCTGTGTTTCAGAAATAGCATTGTATAAACGGATATTGATCAAGCGATCGTCCACTAAAATGGGGTGTTCTAATATTTGTAAAAAATCTTCCAGCGATTCATAAGGTTTTAATATTACACCATCATTATTCAAATTTTGTTTAATAGCATCCGGCACTTTTTTGGGATTTATAAACAAGTAGGCAATTTCTTTATTGACCACTAAATAACTAATCGTTACTGGATTAAATTCCACGTCTTTGCTGCGAATATTGAGTGTCCAAGCAATGTCGTCCAATGTTGTAATCAGATGAAAATCAGCGCCTTGCTTAATTATTTTTTCGCGGATGCGGTTGAGTTTGGCAGCACGACTTTCACCAGCAAATGCTACATCATATTCAAAAATGGGATGCGTTGGCAATGCCGGACGGTCACTCCAAACTTCGCTGATTAAATCCACTTGGCTATTAATTGCAATGCCTTTTAGACGCAACTCTTTTTCCAATTGCCGCAATTGTCCAACAGAAAATAAGTAACCATCTAACCCAACGGTACTGCCTTTTGGCAAATGTTCTGCGAGCCAAGTGATATATTCAGAAGTGCCGTTGGCTTGTTGTTTGTGCAAAACTATTTCTGAGCTTTCCAATTGATGTTCCGCTTGTAGGAAATAACGGGAATCCGTCCACAATCCAGCGTGGTCTTGCGTAATAACTACCGTAGCTGCGGAGCCGGTAAAGCCGGAAATCCATTCGCGGGCTTTCCAGTGGTCGGCGAGGTACTCGCTTTGGTGGGGATCGGCGGTGGGGATGAGGTAGGCGTATATTTTGTGAAGATGCATGAGTTGGCGAAGATGCTGGATATTGTTAGACATATATATTTTAGATAATGGATTTTATAAGAATGATTTGTATGCGAACTTAAACTTTTTTTGAGTTTTGTAATAGTAAATCTCGCGGTTGGAGACAGGAAATAATTTTAGAAATGGTTTTGAACATTAAACTTGATTTAGCGCGTTTTGCCGATTACCAATCGGCGCCACGTGCATATTTAACTTGTGTTGCTTTGGGAATCGAAGTATATTTGTTTTCGGATGCAAATTTTTTAAAACTTTGTAGGCTTTGAAAACTTATATGGTTTAAAATAAACGACGAGGATGTTCAAGCAGAGTTTAAGTCAGAAGATGCTTCAAAAGCTGTCGCCGCAGCAGATTCAGTTGATGAAGCTGTTGCAGGTGCCAACGATGAATTTGGAGCAGCGCATTCAGGAGGAGTTGGAGGCGAATCCAGCATTGGAGCAGAGTGAAGAGGACGATTTTGGGGAAGAAAAAGTAGGAGAGGATGATTTTAGTGCGGATGAGGGCGCTGCGACGGATGCGTTTGAAATGGAGGAATATTGGGACAGCTACATCGAGGATGACCCCAGCAGCTATAAAACGCAGGGCGATAGCTATGCCTCGGAGGAGGATAAAACGATGCCGAGGGCAGTGGAAAGTTCGTTTCACGATTATTTGGAGGAGCAATTGAGTACGGCGGATTTGATGGATGAACGGGAGCGTGCGATTGCTTTGCAGATCATTGGCAGCATTGATGATGACGGGTATTTGCGGCGGGACTTGATGAGTATTATGGACGACTTGCTGTTTGCTCAAAATGTGGATACCAATGAGAAAGAGATTCTAAAGATTTTGAAAAAAATTCAGCGGTTTGACCCGCCGGGCGTGGGTGCGCGGGATTTGCGGGAATGTCTGCTGATTCAATTGCGGTTGGAAAGTGAATTGCAAGAGCACGCCTCGATTGGGACACAGTTTATTTTGGATTTGGCAACGCGCATTGTGCAAACGTACTTTGAAGAATTTACGAAAAAACATTATGAAAAGTTAGAGAAGCAACTCAATGTGGCAGAAGAAGATTTAAGAGAAGCGATTGATGAGATTTTAAAATTGAATCCAAAGCCGGCGAGCGGTTATATCAGCAATAGTTCTAATAATTTAAATTATGTCATCCCTGATTTTATCATTGTGAACCGCGATGGCGAGTTGGAATTGACTTTGAATTCCCGCAATGCGCCCGAACTCCGCATCAGCGACCAATACCGGGATATGCTGAAAGACTACGCCAAAAAAGCGCGGGGCAATCGGGCGGGCAAGCAGGAGCGCGAGGCGGCGTTGTTTATCAAATCCAAAATTGACTCGGCAAAGTGGTTTATTGATGCGATTCGGCAGCGGCAGGAGACGATGTATAAAACGATGTATGCGATTTTGCAATATCAGTACGATTTCTTTCTCACGGGCGACCAGAAAAAGTTACGTCCGATGATATTGAAAGACATTGCGGATATAACGGGGCTAGATATTTCGACGGTTTCTCGCGTGGCGAATAGTAAATTTGTACAAACGGAATTTGGCACGAAGCGATTAAAAGAATTCTTCTCGGAAGGAATGCAAACGCAAGAAGGCGAGGAAGTTTCGACCTTAGAAGTGAAAAAAATCTTGAGTGAATTGATTGGGGTGGAAAATAAGCGTAAGCCTTTGTCGGATGATAAACTGACGGATTTACTGACGGAAAAAGGATATAATATCGCGCGGCGCACGGTGGCGAAGTATCGGGAGCAATTGAATATTCCGGTGGCACGGATGCGGAAGGCGATGTGAATTAAGATGATACTGAAATTAGAGTATCACCTTAATTCGCAAACTCTATTCTTACAAACACTCTCTAAAATAAATAGTAAATGATTTATCTTTAGCGTATTCTGTCCTCGTTTCAAAGCAGCCGCATACACAATCTCTTATTGTAGTTTTCAGCCATAACGTTGCTTGTAAGGAGCAATTTTTGCAAAAAGCACTGCAGTTCGTCCATTTACCTCCTTTTGAATCAGTACATTCTCTAAATGAAACATTTTCGCTATCATATTTCAACTCCACCTCCGCTTGTGTTCCATTAAATTCATAATCTTTTACTTTACCATCTTCCGAAAGCGTGGCAGACAATTCAAATACATTATACTGTTCAATATCTCCTTGCATGGAAGATGTCATCAGGCTCCAAAACTCAATAAGGTCAGATATATCGTCACCTTCAGATTGATGTGGTAGCTGCTCTGTAATGTCAATAGTGTCTTGATTTCTTTCACAATTTGTAAAAAGACAGGAAATAAAAATCACCAAATTTAGTAAGAAAAAACGTTTAACAATTTTCACAACTATGAATTTTTTAAGATTAAGAAATTATCGCTACAATATATTAAAAAATTCGAATATTCGCAATCATTTACAAAAAATCCGCCGCATACACCGCAATTTTCTTATCCGCTAAATGCGCCAATCGTGGCGATTTGAATGGCAATTCTTTAATCTGAAACGGTGGAAATACCGTGAAATCAGGCTTTTCAGCCAGATCATTAAATACTGCAAAACAAACCCAGGCTTCCGGTTTTTGTAAAATAGGATCGGCGCGAAAGCTCGATTTTTGAAAAGTCCAGGATAAACCATAGCGCTCGGCGGCGCTACGTCGCTGTGTTTTTACAGCCAAAGGAATTTCATTTACATACAAATCACTCTCCCACGATTTTTGTCTACTTTGGTAAATGTTATAATCGGGTCCTTGAATGGAATTAGTAAAGGATTCAAATGCTTGTTTGACCGCTTCCTCGCCTAATTTACTTACAAAATGGTCATCGCGTATTTTTGTAGCATTGAATTGTAAGCTATCGCGATAGTTGACGGTTTTTACGACGGCATCTGCGAATTCAGCAGCCTTTGCAAATGCGGATGCTGGGAGCGTTATTTGAACGGGTGTTTGAAAATATTTCATATTGTGTAAATTTGTATCGGTTGTAGTATAATAATTTTGGCTCTATTCTTGTTTCAAGTTGCTGTGTAAAAATTGGGCTAAAGCCTAGTAGGGTTTTGCTTTTAACCCCGCCATAAATGGCGGGGCAACTGGTAAAACGTTGACAATTAGTTGCCCCGCGCTTTAGCGCGGGGATAAAATAGTAGACCACTTCTGGGCTTTAGCCCAATCCTAAAAAGCAACTTGAAATCATAATTGAGCCATTATTTTTTTAATCACTTATCCCATCTCGTATCACATAATTGGAACGCGGATGACGCGGATTTTCATGGATTTCACGCTTCACTTCCCACTTCTCACCTTATCAATCGCTTCTATAATTACATTACAAGCAAAATGAATATGTTCCTCCTCAATGATCAAAGGTGGCGCGATACGTAGGCAGTGGCTATTGAATAAAAACCAGTCTGTCAACACGCCTTTTTCTAAGCAAATTTTTATGACCGCTTTTACAAAATCAAAATTGGGTAACTCTACTGCCATCATCAATCCTGCGCTGCGCACTGCTATAATGGAAGGGTGTTGTAATAATTTTTTAAATAATTTTTCTTTAGACGGCACTTGTTGCATCAAGTCACTTTTCAGCAAAGTTTGTAGAGTTGCCAGCGAAGCCGCACAACTCACCGGATGCCCGCCAAAAGTCGTAATGTGTCCTAAAACTGGATGATGCGTCAGTGATTGCATAATTTCCTGCGAAGCGATAAACGCGCCGATTGGCATTCCGCCGCCCATCCCTTTTGCTAAAAGTAAAATATCTGGCACCATATCATATTGTTGAAAACCCCAAAGTGTCCCTGTGCGTCCGTAGCCAGTTTGTATTTCATCTAAAATTAATAATGTGCCTGTTTCATTACATTTTTCGCGTATTTTTTTTAAATAATCATTTAGTGGCGGGTGGATACCAGACTCCGCTTGTACGGTTTCTACAATAACAGCGGCGGTTTTGGTTGAAATTTTATTTAAATCTGATATTACATTATACTCAATATGCTGAATACCGGGCAAAAGTGGATGGAACGATTGTGTAAAATCTTTCGGATACATGAGGCTCGCCGCGCCTTGTGTGCTGCCATGATACGCGCGTTTGCAGGCGATGATTTCTGCGCGATTGGTGTAGCGTTTTGCCAATTTCATCGCGCCTTCAGTGGCTTCGGTACCAGAATTTGTAAAATAAACGCTATTCAATTGTGATGGCAGATTTTCAACTAAGAGGGTTGCTAATTGCACTTGTGGAGAAAGAATAAACTCGCCATACACCATCGTATGTAAATATTTATCCAATTGATTTTTAACGGCTTCTATTACATTTGGATGACGATGCCCCAAACTACTCACGCCAATGCCCGCAATTAAATCCAAATAGGCGTTTCCACTCG
>Ga0163147_10000329_pt1 | contig 74869 bp, 57 predicted proteins | sample OliLakLV19MP6G1_FD_148597 | JGI IMG/M metagenome (GOLD analysis project Ga0163147, IMG submission 148597) | Freshwater microbial mat bacterial communities from Lake Vanda, McMurdo Dry Valleys, Antarctica- Oligotrophic Lake LV.19.MP6.G1 | ecosystem: Environmental > Aquatic > Freshwater > Lake >... | reverse complement strand
CTCCACCACCGCCGCCACCGCCGCCACCGCCTGTGGTATCGCATTGATCGTCTACGACCAAAATAAACTCATCGCAGAACGTGATGGCGCAGTTGATGGGATCATTCGGTGTTGTGGACACCAGGGAGTAGGCCTGGAGTTTGAGTTGACAGCCACCGCAATCGGAAGGCGGAGGGAACACGGTATAGTCCAGACCCCGTGGAGGGATATTGGGAATAGGTGATTCGCATGGAAGCCCTTGTTCGCAATGGTAAAGCAAGCAAAGGCCACTAGAGACCGAATCCTGGGTAAATGGCAAATCGAACACCATGCGCACGGTGCTGGAGCCATCCGCATTGGGGGTAATTACGGATTCCAAGGGGGTCTGACCGTCCAGGCTGAATGGGCAGGATTGTACCCAGTCAAAGCCCAAGGGGATTTGAAAAATGACCTGTAAATAGCCCGTGTCTTGAAGCAGTCGGCCCGATTTAATCCAATATTTGAGGTTATAGGTTTCGTCGTCTTGCAAGCAATTTTCGAGGTTGTAATCCACACTCGCTTCTATTTTCAAAAAAGCCGTGTCTGGGTAAAAATTGAACACGCCCCCAACCGGAACATTGGGAGGGCAGGCTTTGAAATAATTGTACCCAACGCGCATGGCGGGTATGAGACCGCCGCAAATCGGCTCGCAGTAATAAGTGTTAAAGCGCAGCCGAACCGTGTCGCCGGGAAGCACTTCTGGCACCGACACGATCACGTCCAGCGAATAATCCGAAATCCCACAACTGTTCAAAAGCGTCGGGGTGCTCAACACTGACGGTAGTGCCTGCCAGCCCGAACCATTGTTCCACTCGAACGAAGTTTGGTCGAGGGCGTGGAATGATGTATCGAGTGTGTAGGGATTCATCAGAACGTTCATGGCAGGCAGTTGACCATTGTTGATGATCAGGATTTCTTGTGTAGAAGGGAGCATACCACATTGGCTCACAGGGGCAGCATACACCGTTTCAAAGGAGAGACTGGGATTTTGGGTCGTTGGCAAAATGGTTATGGAAGCATACACGCTGTCCGTCCTGCAGGGTGGCCCGCCGCAGCCCCACCCGATGATAATAAGCGATTCGTTCGTGAATTTCGGAATACCACAATCTTCAATCGTTATTTTCTCCACCAATGTTATTTCTTCGTTGAAATCCAGCAAGTTGTCTCCGTTGCCTACCGAACTAAAAAAGCTACCCGGCACCTCAGCGCTGAACAGGGTTCCCAAGTTGGTCTGGTTAATCCCACCCTGCAATTGAATGCTAAAACCTGGGAAGTGTGAATCGGAAAACAACAATGATTGAATAGGGCCTTGGCGCGTGTTTTTCATGGTAATCATACGCATCACGACATCCCCTTTTTGGGCATTTACAGTGGGTGGCGTAATCGTGAAGATGTTCAACAAGCCCGTCTCAACAGGGTATAAATTGGAAACAATCTGCTGGCTTCCACCCGTGTACGTAGCTACAATGGTATTAGAAAAAGTCTCGCCATCGTTAATAGCCTGCACCACAGGGCAGCCCGCCGTTACGTTCAAGGAAAAGGACACCGAGGCCCCACCAGCCAAGTCTGACAACGCAAAAACAGGGGCGTTTAGGTTGGCAATATTGCTTTCCGTGGCTCCAGTTACTGTACCTGGCAGGTAGGTGATACCGGCAGGGAAGCTGAGCGTAGTTTTCAAATTGGCTGCCGCCGGACCAGCCCCATTTTGGAGCGTCACCGTCATTTGTTCGGTCCCGCAGACGTAAAGCCCAATGGGGTTTTGGGTGGAAATGACGACGTTTTGGGCCAATAAGTTGAAAGCGAAAACGGAGAAGGAAAGGGCTAGGGTAAAATTTTTCATCCTGTGGATATTTGTTGAATGGTCAGCGTTGAAGTTGTAAAGCGGGGGTACGCAACTTTCCGAAAGTTTTGAACTTTCGGAAAGTTCGATAAAAATAATCGCAATTAGCGCGACCAAAGTAAGCAGCCGCAAATGAACGCAAAAAAGCAATTTTGTGAAATGACGCTGAATAGCGGTGAATGCGCTGCCCGACTGTGCAGGTCAATTGAAGGGAATGACGCAAGGGCATGACAAAAGGCTGGGTAGGAATAACAAAACAGCCTTTTCGGCTAAACCGAAAAGGCTGTTATAATTCGGAACACGTTTACTAAACCTTGAAGGTTTAGTAAACGTACTCAGACTAAACCTTGAAGGTTTAGTAAACATACTCAGACTAAACCTTGAAGGTTTAGTAAACGTACTCAGGCATCCCTCAATTCACAATCACCTGCTCCGTAAACACCTTATCGCCTTGCTGTACATGCACAATGATCGTGCCTTTGGAGTAATCCGAAAGGTCGAATTGCTGACTATAACGGCCATTAAAAGCATTAAGCTCCTCCCGGAAAAGTTGCCGACCCGAAAGATCAAAAAATGACACGGTAGTGGCCACTGGTTCGGTGCTGAATGCTACTGTCACAAGTCCTTGTGTTGGGTTTGGGAAAGCGCGAAATTCAGTGAGTTTCAGACTGCGGTCTTGGGATTCAGGCTGACCAATGGGAACTTCATTCACTTTTGGCACATCGCCCTCGCCTCGGCGTATGGTAATGATGCTGCGCTCCCGGAGACTGCGTTGATCGTCGTTGCTCCAGTTCCAGGAAGTGAAGTTGCGCACTTGTTCTCCGTCGCCGTCAAGGATTTGCACCTTGCTGCTGTTGTCTTTGCAAGCCTTAAGGGTAGCTTCTGTAGTCTGGGTTTTGCCATCGCGTAGATAGTCCACCCTGACTTTGTCGCCTACTTTGTGCTTAGCAATCTCGTTCCAAAGATCATCGTGGCTTTTTACCCCTTGGCCATCTACGGCAGTAATAATATCACCTTTTGCCATATTCACTTCCCGCGCGGCTGATTCTTCTGTAAAGTCGTTGATGCGGGAACCTTCCGCCTTCCCCTCCGCAAATGCGTCAGAGAATACACCAAGGCAAGCGTCTTTTTGGCGCACATTCACCGTGCAGCTGCCATTGTTCCAATTGCTTTTTTGAGGCCATTGAATTTGATCCAAATCACTCATTTTCCAGTCACCACTATTCACGCTCCAAGTGTTCTTTTGCTCGGTCAAGATAGCTTCTGTTGTGTTGCGTTTGTTGTTGCGTTCATACGTCACGCTCACTTTCTCGCCTGGCTTGGCGTAGGCCATGTAGTCGCTAATGTCTTCAAAATCGGAAATGGGGGTTTCCCCCAATTGGAAAATAATGTCGCCGTTTTGTAGTCCGGCTTTCTCTGCACCAGAGCCTTTGGTGATGCGCACAAGCACGCCTGGCTCGTCTTTATCGTCCTGCTCCTCATCGTCGGATACGCCCAAAAAGCCCTTCGCCTCGCTATTTGCGTCGTTTTTCACTTCATTGCGCGTAGTAATCGTTGCTTCAGTGATGGCCGCTTTGCCGTTGCGCTCGTAGGCGATGCGCACTTTGTCGCCGGCTTTGGCGGCGTTCACAATTTTGGAGAGATCGCTCCATTTATTCGTGGGCGTATCGTTCAGCTTCATGATTTTGTCGTTGTGGCGCAGACCAGCGCGATCAGCTGCGGAACCGCGTACCACGTTTACCACTAAGCCTGGCTGATCGGCTCTTTCGTCAGAGTCTTCGTCCACACCGAGGAATGCACCTTTGTCGTTGCAAGAAAAAATGTCGGCCAGGTCCTGTAGACCTTGGTAGCCTTCATAGCCTTGGTAGCCTTCATAGCCGCTGTAGCCCTGATAACTTTCATTATCCTCGTCGTCATCGTCGCTGATCCGAATGGTTTTAGCGCCTTTGACTACAATGGTTCGTTCATCGTCACCACTTGAGACTTTCAACGCTACCTCGGTGTTGTCGGAGCGGTTTTCTGCAAGATACTTTTCAATGTCAAAATTTTCTGCGGCAGCACCCTTTTTAACGATGGTTTCGGAGATTTCTGTACCATCAGCATCAACCGTGCGCTTGGTGATGACAATTTTTTTATCCCCTTCTTGCTGGGAAAAAACGTGGGAAGCACACCATGGAAAAAGCAGGAAGGTGGCGGAGATCAGGAGGAAACGGGTTGTTTTCATAGACAAAAAGCAAAAAAGTATGGAAAGTAGAAAATGGAATAGGCATTATGGGGATTTGGGATTGACCCAAATAGGGCTAGCCAGAAATGATTGACAAATTTGGGTTGCCGAAGTTGCACGGCTGGTTATTTTTCCAAAAGAAAGATTCGACGGAGGGGAAGATGGCGGGGGTGTATGGCGAATAATAGTGGATCGTGAAAGTGGATTGGCGCCCTTGCTCAGGACAGTAGCTCCAATAAATTTTAACATTTTTTCCGAACAAGTACCCTCGCACATACTTCATTTTGAATGACAAACGTTAAAGTCGCGCTCCTTGAGCAAAATGGTTCTCACTAAGACAAATATTTAATCTAACGAACATTCTCAGACCGACTATGGCAAGTGCACAATACAAAATCCTGCTGGTCGAAGACGACCAAAACTTCGGCGACGTACTTCGCTCTTATCTCGAAATGCACGACTACGATGTGACGCTCGCCACCGATGGCGTGCTTGGCCTCGAAGCTTTCCGTAAAAGCCATTACGACCTTTGTGTCTTTGATGTGATGATGCCGCGGAAAGACGGTTTCACCCTCGCCAAAGACGTGCGCGAGCGCAACAAAGAGGTGCCCATCATCTTCCTCACGGCCAAAACCATGAAGGATGACGTGCTCCAAGGCTTCAAACTAGGCGCCGACGACTACATCCCCAAGCCGTTCAACTCGGAGGAACTCCTGCTTCGTATCCAGGCAGTGCTGAAACGGGTAAACAAAAACCCGGACCCCCGCGACGATCAACGCGAGTTCATCATTGGAAAATACCATTTCAATTTCCCGCTGCGCATCCTAACGTTCAATGACCCAAGGCCGGGGCAGGAAAACCAATGGAAACTCAGCCCGAAAGAGGCAGACCTGCTCAAAATGTTCTGCAAATACATCAACGACGTTACGCCGCGCTCAGAGGCACTTACCAAAATCTGGCACGAAGACACTTACTTCACGGCACGATCCATGGATGTCTTTGTGACCAAGCTTCGCAAATACCTGGCTCTTGATTCAGCCATCGAAATTGTGAATATCCACGGCAATGGATTCCAACTCTTAGTACGCGAACCCGCAGTAGCTTAAAATTAAAACTATATTCCTACCGATTTATGCCCGCACGCCCCACAGGCTTGCGGGCTTTTTTTCTTTTTATTCACTTTGTGACTAAAAAGCCCGGCTCGCCAACGCACAAAAAAAGAGCGGGGTGCAATTGCGCCCCGCTCTTGATACTGCTGTTTATCGTTTCTATTTGAACGATATGGAAAACTATTTCGGATTGAACGGTTTAGTCAAGTGATTGATTTGCAACGTTCGAGGCAGATACCAACTGCTGATATTCCTGTGGAGTGAGCTTGTCCATACAGAAATTGATCGGGTTGATCGGGTTGCCTTTGTAGTGGACTTCGTAGTGAAGGTGCGGTGCTGTGGAAAGACCCGTATCACCCACTTCCCCAATTTTGTTGCCTTTTTTAATGTGCTCACCTTGGCGCACCGTGGTTTTGTTCATGTGTGCGTACAGTGTTTCATAGCCAAATCCATGGCTGATCTTCACGCAGTTGCCATAGCCATGATGCCAGCCTACTTCTACGACGACACCGTCGCCAGCAGCTTGGATGCTGGTACCGACCCGTGCAGGAAAGTCAAGGCCGGAGTGAAATTTTTTAAATTTGTACACTGGGTGAATCCGGTATCCAAAGCCTGAAAGCGTCCCGATACTTTTTTGCAGTTTGTCTTCGCGCACAGGCTTGATGCTCGGCAACGAAGCGAGCATTTTTTCCTGATTGCGGGCCAGATTTTGGATGGTATCGAGCGACTTGCTCTGCAATGCAAGTTGGCGGCTGAGTATGTCAATTTTGTCAAGGGCTTCACCCACTGCATTGCCTCCGAATTTGAAGGCGGCTAATTCAGGGTGAGCCTCGTGGCCGCCTACCCCTGAATGCCATATATCCGAATCAATTGGATCCATACCGAATACAGTACGGTGTACGCCAGCATCGCGTTCTTGGACATTGTCAAGCACTTTGGACATCATGTCCACCTGTGTGCCCAATTGTTTGTATTTGGTTTCCATCTGAGAAATTTCGCGCATCAGGTCTCCTTCGCGTGGGGAAGGAAAAATGGTGTAGAAAACGGCGAGCATCGCAAGGGATGTAATAAGCACGACGGAGAAGAATCCGAACGCTTTCCAAATGCGGGTTTTTAGGGGGACAACTACTTTCTCGTAGGTAAGGGTGTGAATGTTGTAAACAAATTTCTCTTTCCTGCCCATTTTGTTGTTGTTTGCCGAGGAGATCAGTCTAGATTCTGTGCCTCTGGTTTGCGAATCTTTCCGGCGGACGAAAGCGTTGAGATTAAAAATCTTGAAGACGAAGGCTATCGTGTGCCGCTGATTTTCCCGGTTCGGTGAGTCGGTCAATCGGCTCGTGGTAGAAGGGGAGAGGCGCACAAAAGTAGCCAAGTTGTTGTTCTCTCAAAACTTTTTTGCAAAAAAATTAAACTTTTCGTGGTTAATGGGTGGAAACCCTTGCTTTTAGTGCAACAAAAACTGTCGTTTTTCTTACGAAAGCATATAAACAAGGGTCTTCACTTTTTGCCAGAAAAGGCTTGTTGAAGATTGTCCGAAGGGCAAACAAACAACGCTTTAAGGATCATTTCCAAATGCTCAGCCTATTTTAACAACTGGGCTGACACAATTGCCTCATTCTCAAAACCTACCGTTTACTCAGCCGAAAGATCCAGTATCATGATTTTCTGCCAGATTTTGGCGGAGAGGCCCTGCACGAGGACTTCAAGGTCATTCACGGAGTTGAGCACGACGGAATCGTCCGTGTTTTGTGCAAAAAGGGCCGCCACCTTGGCGTTGAGTGCGAGCAGTTCGGAGCAGTAATCCAGATAGCGCATGAGTTGGTGGCGCGTGAGTGTGCGCTGGGGCGACGATTCGGTATTGGCGATTTTGTTTTTGGAAAGCAGAAAGGCGGGGTCTTTGGTCAATTGGTGCATGTCTACCACGTGGGCGATACTGCGCAAACGGTGCAAGGCTTGAAGGGCGGAACGGCGTTTGATGAGGGCCTCCAGGTTTCCGAGAAAGAAAATGGCCAATCCAAGGAATATCAATTCGTTGATCGCTGATTCAGTAGTTTGTAAAAGGTGAAAAACACCGCTGGCATCAAATTGAAAATGCTTGATGAGTTGACCCAATGCCCAGACCACCACCCCAATTAGAAGTGCCACCGCTGCAATGGCGACCAAGCGGACGGGCCAGATAGGCGGCTGCAACCGTCGCGCCAACGCTTCAGATCTGATGGACAATTGGTGGAATTCCTTGCACACTCCCAGCAAGCCTGATTCGGGAAACCGCTCGGAGATGCGTTGCTCCAAGCGGTCAACCGTTTTTAAGATGGCCTCTGGCCGGAGATTGGTAAACCTGCCTTCGTCAGCAGTATCGCGACCAAATGGGAAGAGCCAATCGAGTAAACTCATGTTGAGCGAGTTGGTTATTTGGTTATTTGGGGAATTGGGGATTTGGGGTGTCCAATCTTAGTATTCATTTTTTCCTGGAGGCCGGAACAAATGCCAAGCCTGGTCACCTCAAATAACCAAATCCCCACCTAACCAAATCCCCCCTAAAGACCTACGATTTTTTCCATTTAATACTGCAGCCGATGGTTTTGGTTTCTTTCACTGCCACTTCCTGACTTCCGATGAGCGCATCCACGGCACTGCCCACGTATTTTTCCTTTACCATGCTGGGGTCCTCGGAATTGTCGTCAATTGCCCCGATATAGCGTACTACACGGTCTTTGTCGAGCACATACACATGCGGGGTGCGGGTAGCGCCAAAGGCTTTTGCGACCTCCTGGGTTTCGTCGTAAAGATAAGGGAAGGGGTATTTTTTCTGTTTTGCCAACTTTTTCATGTTGTCATAGCTGTCGGCGGGCTGCACATCTTTGTCGTTGGGGTTGATAGCAAGCACCGAAAAGCCAAGCGGAGCATATTTTTGGTGGAGTTCAATGATGCGCTGCTCATAAGCTATTGCGTAAGGGCAATGATTGCAGGTAAATATTACAATGTAGCCTTTGGCATTTTTGATGCCCGCGAGCGACACATTTTTACCATTCACGTTTTTGAGGTTAAAATCTTGGGCTGTGTCGCCAATTTTATAACCGCCGCCCATGTTTTCGGGACTGAAAGACATGGTCACGGCAGCGGTCAGGAGTAATAATACAGGTAAAAATGCGAGTGCTTTTTTCATGTTGCTTAAATTTTTGTTGGTGAAAAATTTATAAAATGGATTGAAGTAGTTCTTCCAATTCTCTGAAATTCATTTGTTTTTCAAAAAAAAGCCGCTTGCCCTTCTTTTTCGAAATAATAAGGGTGGCAGGTATCGCGCCCGACCATTCCGGGTTGATGAGGTTGACATATACATTGGCATTCGGCTCGTCCATAAACACCACTTGGCTGCGCAAGTTTTTCCGTTTCACAAATGGCTTGAGCTTCGATTCGACGTTCCGCTTGAAATCGGTGCTGATAAGCACAACTTTGACCTTTTGCGCTGCGTATTTTTCGTTCAATTTTTCAAAAGCGGGCAATTCGGCCACGCAGGGGCCACACCAGGTTGCCCAAAAATTCAACACATAAATGGTGTCTGTATCGGCATTGAGCCAATGTTCTAATTGGGCCGTTTTGATAAAGGGGATGTCTTGAGCCTGAAGATTTTGGCTCAAAAAGAATATGATAACTACGATTAGGCACCTCATGTGATATAAGTTTAAATTGAAAGTTTCACTTCTTGACGAAATCCTGACCAGCGGGTTCTCGTGATCTTCCGACCTTTGGGCAAAATTATTCCATTTTCACTATGCGCCGAATTTCCATACTGTTCCTTTTCAACATTCTACTCCTCCCACTTTTTGCACAACACCCTGCCAACGCGGGCGCGAGTATGCCCATCGCCCCGATGCCCGAAATACACCTAAAAAACATCCGTCAGCTCACTTTTGGCGGCGACAATGCGGAGGCTTATTGGAGTCCCGACAGCAAGTTCCTCACGTTCCAGAGCAACAATAAAAAATGGGGCCTGGAATGCGATCAGATTTTTAGCATGAAAGTCAAAGACGCAGCGGGCGACAGCACATACAGGCCAAAGACAATCAGCACCTTGAAAGGCCGCACCACCTGCTCCTACTTCATGCCCGATGGCAAGCACATACTCTATGCCAGCACGCACGAGGGCGGCGATGCTTGCCCGCACACCCCCGACCTGCGTGCTGGTGGCAAATACCTTTGGCCCATCTTTGACACTTATGATATCTACATCGCCGACCTCAAAGGGAACATTACCAAACAATTGACCAACTCAGCTGGCTATGATGCAGAAGCCGTACTCAGCCCAAAAGGCGACAAAATTCTCTTTACCAGCGACCGTTCCGGCGACCTTGAACTCTGGACGATGAACCTCGATGGTACGAACCAGAAGCAGATCACTTTTGATCTTGGCTACGATGGGGGCGCTTTTTTCAGCCCGGATGGTTCCAAAATCGTGTTCCGTGCCAGCCGCCCCAAAACTGCCGAAGAAATCAAAGAATATCGCGAATACCTTGCCCAACATCTCGTGGCGCCCACCACCATGGAAATCTTCAGCTGCAACATTGACGGCACCGATCTCCATCAGTTGACACATTTGGGCAAAGCCAATTGGGCGCCATTCTTCCACCCTTCCGGCAAAAAAATCATTTTCAGCAGCAATCACCACTCCACACGAGGCTATGATTTCCAACTGTATATGGTAAATCTAGACGGCTCGGGACTAGAACAAATCACCTCTGAAAGCATATTCAACTCCTTTCCCATGTTCTCGCCCGACGGTAAAAAAATCTCCTGGAGCAGCAACCGGAATAACAACGGCACAAGGGATACCAATGTTTTTGTGGCTGATTGGGTGGATTGAGAAAGTTGTTTCACGCAACGCCGCTACGACGCAACGCGCGGGGAATTAGACAAAAAACAGCTTGTTACCTTGTGACATAGTGCGATGATGCATTTTCACTTCCGCAACGACGGCTCCACCGCATACGCCTTCTCAAACCACTCCCCCGATAATTCGGGTTTCCCCATGTCTTTATAGGCCGAGCCGATGTAGAAATAGAGGGTGCCGGATTTTGTGTTGTCGGCGTATTTCAGGGCTTCTTTCCATTGCTCGATTGCTGCGGGAAATTTCTTTTGCATGGCAAGTACAGCGCCCAGATTGCGGCGGCCATCCACAAAACGCGGGTCAAATTCTACTGCTTTTCGGTACACCTCTTCGGCTTTTTCAGGCTGGCCGCGGGTGAAATAAATTTTGCCCATGTTGGACAGTACCTCCGAATTGTTGTAGCGGTATTTGAGCGATTCCTGGTAATCTGCCAAGGCTTTGTCCCAGGCGGCACGTTGTTCTTCCGGGTTTTTCAGCACTTCGCCCAGCCGGAAATAAGCGAGGCCACGGCTGCCGTAAGCATCGTGATATTGTGGGTAAAGCTGGATGCACTTGTCATAACCTGCGATCCCTTTCTTCACCTGTTCAACATCTTTCACGATGCTTTCTTTTTCGTCCATGCCTATGCGTACCTGTTCGAGGGCATTGTGATAATTGAGTTTGGCGCAATTGGGCGAATTGACCAAATCTGCCGCGTACAGGGAAGCACTGTCATACCAGGCCCCGTTGCGGATCACTGTTTTGAGCGCATAAATACCGAGCAATATGCCCACGGTCATCCATAAGGCCGTGCCTTTCCCGTTGGGATTCCAAATTTCGGTCAGGTCGTTGATCTTGAATATTTTACAAAAGATCCAACCCACAGCGAGCGCAAAGCCAAACGAAGGAATATACAGCAAACGCTCCCCATAAGACGTACCGATTTGCATCAAAACGTTGCTGAAAACTGAAAACGTGGCGAGGTAAAATAAGATGGCGAAGGACAGAATGTGTTTTTTAGACAAATTCACCACAGCCCAGATGCCCATGCCAACATAAGCGAAAAAACCTGCCAAGGCCCGCCAATCAGCAAAAGATACCACTTTGGTTTGCGGATAGCCCATGTCGCTGACAAGCGGGTGCGGGAACACGAGTGTCCACAGATAGCGGCCACAAATCATGAAAGCCGAGGCCAGTCGCTCCCCTTGATTCTTGGTTTCCGCCATAAAATTGTCGAGGATGGAATAGCTTTCCTGATAGGGTTGTGCATCGAGAATGCTCTTTCGAATTAGCAGGAAAATAATTGCCGGCACCAACAAAACCCCCGTGACCTTGACAATTTTCCCAACTGAACTTGAGGAAAAAAACCACATTGCCAATGGGAAAACTGCCATAAGCGTGATAGCGCTTTCTTTGGAGAACATCGCAATGGTGTAAGCCAATACTGCCGCCAAAAGCCACTTAATGTCTTCTTTTTCAATATATTCCCAAATAGCCCGAAGCGTGAGCGTACCGAAGAGCAAGGCCAGAATTTCGTCGCGGCTCTTTATGTTGGCCACCACCTCAGTGTGGACCGGGTGCGCCATGAACACCAACACGGCAATGGCCGCTAAAACTGGCGGATGATCCACCAATACACGCCGCCAAGTTGCCCACAGCACCCAGCCAGTAAGTGCGTAAAACAGCACATTGAGCAGGTGACCAAGAAAAGGGTTGTCGGGCGACAGTTGCCATTCAAAGGCAAACATGGTAAGCGGGATAGGTCGGTAGAGTGAGCCAACGCTGTTCCAGGAACCAAAACGATACTCTGTGGAAAAGATCAGGCCGATGTTTTTCAGCCCACCTTTTGTGATCCAGTTCGACTTAATGATCGAAAAGTCGTCGAGCGTATATTGGTGGCCTAAAGTATTGGCATACAATAGATAGCCCAATATGGAAGCGGCTAGTCCGACCCAAAGTGCACCTTTGACGTTGGACATTGGACGTTGGACTTTGGATCTTGGACCTTGGACAATTGCTTGTTTCCGAGTTTGCGGAACGGGTTTGGCGAGTTTCTTTTTTGACATGGTGTTGTCCTATTTTATAACACTAAGCGCACTAGGTTCAAGGGGCGAATGTACGGAAGGATTATTTTTTGGAATGGGCCTCTATTAGCGTCCATGCTTCACATCCGAAAATATTGGGATTTTAACACCCGATAACTTTATCTTTGGGCACTCCAATACCAGTCAGTCCAATAAATGCGCTTCCATAGGGGTATACGACATTCCCTTACCAAACAAAGTGCAGCGCCTGTTATGCGCTTGCCCTTCCAAATACTTATTGGTTATGGTGCCAAGGCTACTTTTTTCAGTCATTTTATTGCTTTTTATATTTGGAACTCGGGCAATTGCCCAAGATTGCTCCACTCCTTTTGTTCCTGCACAGTTTAAGGCTCGCTTAGCCTGGCAATCTGGCCAGGATGGAGCATCGGTGACGGCCTCGCCCATGGTGGCAAATATGAACCCGCTCCAGGACAGCATTCCAGAGATCATGGTCGTCGAAGGCTCCATGTTCAATGCCCCAAACAACAAAGTGCTCTTTTACCTGGGTGATGGTTCAAATGCGGGCAACCCGTTTGTCTTAACCGTTCCGGGCAATTTCGACTATTACCCCTCCAGCAATCTTACCGTGGGCGATTTAGACGGAGACGGCAATCCGGAACTGTTGATTGCTTGTGCCGACCGACGCATCCGGGTTTTTAACAACTATACCGAGAACCCTGCTGCTCCTATGAGCCTTTGGATCACATCGGCTGATCTGCTGGATTATATGGATCAGCGTCCCTTATTGGCCGATTTTGACGCTGATGGCATCCCAGAAGTTTATGCAGGCAGCGATATTTATAAATTTAATTTCTCCAACCCCGCGGCTCCCACTTTGACAAGAATCATCAGTGGACCAGCGAACCGGGGTCGGGCGCAATATGCTGATTATGAACAGGGAAGTTGCAATCCAACCGCGGTAGACATACTCACAGTGGCCGATTGCAATGGTGACCCGGATTGCGCGGGCCTGGAGTTGGTGGCAGGCCCGGTGATTTATTCTATTGACATTGATCTGGGAGATGGCGACGGATATGAAATTAAAGTGCAGCGCAACCTCAACAACATGATCGTTCCTCCAACAGCAAATTATAGGGATGGCTATACTTCCGTGGCGGATTTGAATTTAGATGGCACCTTGGATATAGTAGTCACGGCCTTACGTCAGACCAATCAGTTTGGCGTGTATGTTTGGGATAAAAACGGTTTGATCCGATTTTTCTCTTATCCCACCAATCCGATCAACAGCGGGAGCTTGGCCTGTATTGCCAATGTTTACGACGATACAAAACATGGGTATGCAGTTGACTTTCCAGAAATACTGGTTTGCAGCTCGTATAACCTCACCTGCTACAATTTGCACGCGGCGCAATTTACTCCCGCTACGCCCTATTGGTGGAACCTCCCTACTTCTGATTACTCTGGCTGGACAGGCTCTACGGTGTACGATTTTAATGCCGATGGTATTTCTGAAATCGTTTACAGAGACGAAAGTGATTTGAGGATACTGTATGGTGGTGGCACCCCGTTTCCACCTGGCGTGGACGCTGAACGGAACTGGTTTAAAACCCCTTGTTTTTCGATCACCTCTGACGAGTATCCCGTGGTAGCAGACGTGGACAATGATGGCGAGACGGAAATTACTGTGACAGGTCGTCTGGACGAAAACGACTTTAACTTAAGAGGACGCTTGCGGGTGTACGAGTCTGATTCAGGCCCTTGGGTGCCTTGCCGCAATGTATGGAATCAATTCAACTATTTCATTGTCAATGTAAATGATGATCTTAGTATTCCCGCTGTGCAGGATACGCACCACCTCGAACTGCCCGCACCGGGTTCGGGAAAACGCCCCCTGAACCTTTACTTGTCCCAGCGACCTTTGCTCAATGAAAACTTCGATCCTTTTGTCCCTTTGTCCGATGCATCCGCTTCGGTAAGCCAGATCGTTTGCCATCCTGATAGCGTCACCATTCAGTTGGATATCTGTAATATGGGCGACAAATCAGTGCCAACAGGAATGCCAATTACATTTTACCAATCCGACCCGACTATGAGTACTGCGCTCTTGCTCGGAACGGTACAATGGACGAACGCTGTGGTAAAAAAAGACTCCTGCAGGATTTTCAGTTTTACCCTTCCAAAAATTATCGGCACCATATTCGGGGTAATAAACGACGATGCTACAACGCCAAGCCCATTCCAATTGGGCATGGATTTCCCAGTCACCAACGAACTGGAGTGTGATTTTTTGAACAATCTTTTTCAATTTGAAATCCCCAATGATCCTCCAATCTTTGACCTTGGCCCGGACTTCGGGACTTGTCAAGACACCCTTGTTCTGCTGAATGCCGGACCGCAATTTGCCAGTTATATTTGGCAAGATGGCAGCACCAATAGCTTTCTTTTTGCGCAGCAAGCTGGTCTGTATTGGGTGGAAGCCACCGATTTGTGTGCTCAAAAACGATTGGATTCGGTATGGGTCGAGGTGTTCGGATACCCTGATATTCAATTGGATACCATAAATGGCGATTGTTTTGGAAAACCCTCCCAAGCATCTGCTTTAGCCCAAAGTGCTCACACGCCCTTGCTCTACTCCTGGTCTTCTGGCGACACTTCCCCCAGCGTCAGCGGACTCCCAGATGGTATGTACACCGTGACGGTAACCAATTCAAAAGGCTGTAGCTCTACCCTATCAAGCTGGGTTGAAGCAGGCGGAAACCTGCAAGTGTCGCCATTCGTGGCTGCTCCCATTTTGTGTTTTGGTCAAACCGGTACACTGGATCTGAGTTTTCTGGTTGGAAACCCGCCTTTCAATATCCTCTGGTCAGACGGAAGCATTACCCAAAATTTGCCCAATGTTTTTGCCGGCAATTATTCGGTGACCGTCACCGATGCAGATCAATGTGCTGACACGGTTCTGGTTTCGATTTCACAACCGAATCCACTCCTTTCAAATGGTTTGGCCGCCCTGCCCAGTTGTCCCGGTCTTGCAACTGGGGAGGCTGTGTTCCTGGGGGCGGGACAAGCGACGCCACCCTACACCCTGCTTTGGTCAAACAATGCTACTACGGCAAATTTGAGCGACTTGCCTTCAGGCGGGTATCAACTCACCGTAACCGATGCCAATGGTTGCACGATCCTCGAAAGCATTCAAGTGCCCGAATTTGTAGCCCCCGACATAGCGGCTACTGAGGCAGATGTATCCTGTTTTGGGACAAATGATGGAAGTTTGGAAGTGACTGTTGTGAGTGGTTCTCCCGGTTTTGGATATTTTTGGTCAACCAATTCCACCACGAATCAAATTCAAGATTTGCAGCCGGGAAACTATACGCTGAGCTTGACATACGCGAACGGAAGTTGCACTCAAGTTTTTGATTTTCAAGTGGAAGCGCCTTTGCCGATTGTGATTTCGGCATCGCCCAATCCGGCGCTTTGCAACGGCAGTTTGGACGCCAACATTGATTTGACTGTGCAAAACGGCATCTTGCCGCTGTCTTATTTATGGTCAAACAATGCCAATACTGAAGACCTGACAGCCGTGGGTGCAGGAGCCTACCAAGTAACGGTCACCGATGCTGCGGCGTGTACAGAAATATTCGCAGTGCAAGTGCCCGAACCGACGCCCCTTTTAAGTGCGGGGTTATCTGCTTTACCCGCCTGTCTGGGAGAAGCCAATGGATCGGCCAGTTTTTTGGGCGCAAGCCAAGGAACGCCGCCGTACTTCCTGCTTTGGTCTACGAATGAAACCGCTCCCAATTTGAGCAATTTGGCCGCAGGCAATTACCAACTTACCTTAAGTGATGCCAATGGTTGTAGCTTGGTGGAGAGCATTCAAGTGGATGAATTTTTACAGCCCAGTATCAGCGCATTCGTGACCGACGCATTGTGTTTTGGCAGCAACAATGGTAGTATTATGGTGGAGATCACGGGGGGGACGCCGGGCTTTGGTTACACTTGGTCCAACAATGCGACGACCCCTGAAATCAACAATCTTGCTCCAGGAAATTACTCCCTGACCCTCACTTACGCGGATGGGACTTGCGCGCAAACCTTTGACTATCAAATAACAGAACCGCCCGTACTCCTTTTGACAGACACGGTGGTTACGCCTGTAAAATGTTTTGGGGATAACAACGGCGCGATTGATTTGTCCGCCCTTGGGGGTATGTCTCCGTATCAATTCCAATGGACTGGCAATCAAACCTCAGAAGACCTCGACGATCTGGCTGCCGGGAATTATGCACTGATTTTGACAGATGAAAACGGTTGTTCGCTCAACGCGCAATTTACCGTGCCACAACCTGACGCATTGGCCCTCAACGCAACCATTACTTCCGATACTTGTGAAACCGCCAATGGCACAATTTACATCACCGCTTTGGGCGGGGTTCAGCCATATCTGTATTTTTGGTCGAATGCAGCCTCCGACACAAATCTGTCTGATTTATCCGCTGGCGTTTATTGGGTAACCATTACTGATGCCAATGCTTGCACGGAGCAACATTCCCTTCAAGTCCCACAATTCGGTGAAATACCCACGCTGAACACCTACACCGACATCATCACCTGCACACAAACTGCTGTGAACGTGGGCGTTACGGCCAATCAAAACAACTTGCAATACATTTGGTCAGCACCCAATGGGAGCCTACCCAACCAATCAACACACCTTGTGCAAACAACAGGGTTGTATCAAGTGACGGTTACCAATGCTTTCGGCTGTCAAACGTCGGCCCAACTTCAGGTTTTGGAAGATGTGGCAATTCCATTAGCTGAAGCAGGCCCGCCGACGATGCATATTTTGTGCGATGAAACAACGGCCTTGCTGGATGCTTCGGGTTCTTCGCAAGGAAGCGGGTTCTTGAATCGCTGGACCCGGATCGAAAACGGCTCCGTGGCTATGGATACGGTGTCGTTGCTGCTGCCGATTTTTGAAAGCGGCTTGTACGTCCATACGGTTTTGAACTTGACCAACGGCTGCGTAGCGCGAGACTCCGTTTTGGTGCACTGGGACGAACCTATTGCGGCTGTTTTAGCATCGGAATCTATCCGTTGTTTTGGCGACGGCGACGGAAAGATTGATATTCAGAATGTGACAGGAGGGAACTCGCCATTCACGTATTCTTTTAACAATCAGGCTTTTAGTACACAGCAAAGTTTCGCGAATTTGTCACCAGGCACTTACACCTTGCGCGTCCGCGACAATTTTGGCTGCGCATGGGAGCGTTCGGTAGTGCTAACTGAACCCGAAGAACTTTCGGTCGAATTGACTGCCAACGACACTGCTATTTTCCTGGGGCAATTCGTTCAACTCAACGCCCTTCCAATGCCAAATGGTGTAAATTTGGTTGAAATTGATTGGGCGCCTGAAGGCCTGGCGTATGCGCCCTTGTCCTTGCAGCAGCGACTGAGACCGGAAACACACACCGAGTTTGTGGTTCGGATTACCGATCAAAACGGCTGTGTGGCGGAAGACCGAATATGGGTTTCGGTGTACAACCACAACATCTATGTTCCGAACGTCATTCTTCCAGGCAGCGAGTCAAACACCTGGTTCACCGTTTTTGCTGGAGGCGGGGTGCCTGAAGTGCGTTTGTTGCGCATTTTTGATCGCTGGGGCGAGCAGGTGTTTGAGCGTTTTGGCTTTTTGCCCAATGTCCCGACCATGGGTTGGGACGGCTCCTACCTGGGTCAGCCGATGAATCCGGGGGTGTTTGCGTGGTACGCCGAGGTGTTGTTGTTTGATGGGCGGGTGGTGTTTTTGAAGGGGGATGTGACGGTGGTGCGGTGAATGCGATTGAGCTTGTTGCCATATTGGACAACCGCCGGGATTCTTGATATCCTCACCACGCAAAAAGCGTGAAAACCATTAGCCAATCCAGTTTAAAAACGAGGGGAGAAACCCCCTACCTTGCTGCGCATTTTTCAAAGTTGCCCCAAGGTCTTGCGGCTAAAGCCGCCAGTACATTCAAACCCAATGACCACAATGGACCACAATGACCCAATGACCACAATGACCCAATGACCACAATGACCCAATGACCCAATGACCACAATGACCCAATGACCACAATGACCCAATGACCACAATGACCCAATGACCACAATGACCCAATGACCCAATGACCACAATGACCCAATGACCACAATGACCCAATGACCACAATGACCACAATGACCCAATGACCACAATGACTATAATGACCATAATGACTACAATGACGAAAAAACTCTTCCTCCTCGACGGCCACGCACTGATTTACCGCGCCCATTTTGCATTCATCACCCGACCGCTCATGAACTCCAAAGGCTGGAATGTTTCCGCCGTGCAGGGCTTCATGCGCACCATGTGGGACCTGATGCAGCACGAAAAACCCACCCACATAGCCGTCGTGTTCGACCCCAGGGGCGGCACTTTCCGCAACGAAAAATATGAGGCCTACAAAGCCAACCGCGAGGCACAGCCCGAGGACATCACTTTCGCACTACCATGGGTGAACAAGATCGTACGGGCCATGAATATCCCTGTCGTCATCGTGCCCAACTATGAGGCCGACGATGTGATCGGAACCCTGGCCAAACAGGCTGAAAAAGTGGGCTACACCACTTATATGGTTACGCCTGACAAAGATTTTGGACAGTTGGTGTCCGACAACATTCAACTCTACAAACCCAGCAAAGGCGGTGAACCCGCCGAAATCTGGGGCCCCAAGGAGGTCTGCGAACGCTGGGGAATCAAGCGCGTAGATCAGGTAGTGGACATGCTCGGCCTAATGGGCGACGCAGTGGACAACATCCCCGGACTGCCCGGTATTGGCGAAAAAACCGCAGCAAAACTCCTTGATGAATACGACAACATCGAAAATCTGCTCGCCAACGCCGACAAACTCAAGGGCAAGCAGCAGGAAATCGTAAAAACCCACCACGAAAAAGCCACGCTTTCGAAATGGCTTGCTACGATTGACATCAATTCCCCGGTTGAATTTCACGAAAAAGAATTTGAAATCGAGCCGTTCAACCGCGAGGAATTGCTGGAGATTTTTAAAGAATTGGAATTCAAAACCTTGGCCGATGCGATCCTGCGCAGCCCTTGGGCTGGGGCCTCTATACCGGCGGCTTTAGCCGCAGGAGGATCGGGTGAAAGTCCAGCGGCTAAAGCCGTCGGTAGAACAAAAACTAAAGCCCCCGCTACAGGAGCCGGCACTCAGGGCAATCTGTTTGGCGAAACAGAAATGGAGTCCCAATCAATTGATTACCCGGAACCTCAAGATACCACCTTTCACACGAGGGGCACGCACAACATCCACAACACAGAGCACGTCTACCACCTGGCTGATACGCCGGAGAAACGAGCCGAACTCCTTGTCATCCTGAAAGGATCCAAAGCGATTTCCTACGATTCAGAGACCACCGCTCTAGAAGCGCCACAAGCCGATCTGGTCGGATTTTCCTTTGCCGTTAAAACCTTTGAGGCCTGGTATGTTCCTGTTCCTGCTGATCGCACGGAGGCACAAAAAATCGTGGAGGAATTCCGGCAAGTATTTGAAGATGAAAAGATCGTAAAAATCGGACAGAACCTGAAATACGACGCCATAGTACTGCTAAACTACGACTGCGAACTCCGCGGGCCTTATTGGGACACCATGCTGGCGCACTATCTGCTTGAGCCTGATCTCCGCCACAACATGAACTACATGGCGGAAACCCTGCTGAATTATGTGCCCGTCAAGATTGAAGAACTCATTGGCAAGAAAAAGGGGGGCGCGGCTCAAGGCAGTATGCGTGATGTGCCGATTGAAACTATCAAAGAATATGCCGCCGAAGATGCCGACGTGACGCTGCGTTTGCGGGATGTTTTGAAACCCAAACTCGAAGAAGGCGGGCTTGTTTTGGTCAAACTGTTTGAAGAAGTAGAAACCCCGCTCGTGAAGGTATTGACTGACATCGAACACGCTGGGGTACGGATTGACCCCGATTTTTTGAAGGAATATTCGAGCGAACTGGCGGTATTGATCGTGGCTTTGGAGGAAAAAATATTGAAGGAAGCAGGCTTTAATTTCAACATTGCCAGCCCGAAACAGGTGGGAGAAGCTTTGTTTGACCAACTGAAATTGCCCTATCCAGGCAAAAAAATGAAGTCGGGCCAATACTCCACGGATGAGGAAATACTCTCGGAACTGGCTGTAAATCACCCGATTTGTGCCGACATCCTCTCACACCGCGGATTGATGAAATTGAAATCTACGTATGTGGATGCACTCCCGGCTTTGGTGAATCCACGTACCGGTCGGGTACACTCTAATTTCAATCAGGCCCTCGTGGCTTCTGGCCGACTCAGCAGCCAAAACCCCAATCTGCAAAACATCCCCATCCGCACCGCTGAGGGTCGAAAAGTCCGCGAGGCATTTATTCCCCGCGATGCCGAGCATGTCATCCTCAGTGCTGACTATTCGCAAATTGAGCTCCGCCTTATCGCCGAAATCAGCGGCGATAAAGCCATGCTGGATGCTTTTCAAAACAAACTCGATATCCATACGGCTACTGCCGCCGGCGTGTACGGTGTGCCGCTTGATCAAGTCAGCAGCGAACAGCGTCGGGCTGCCAAGACGGTCAATTTCAGCATCATCTACGGCGCCGGTGCCAGCAACCTGAGCCAGCAACTTGGCATCAAACGCACGGAGGCCAAAGAATTGATTGAGAACTATTTCCGGCAATATTCCGGCCTGCGTGGTTACATGACCAGCATTGTGGAATTCGCCCGCGCAAACGGCTACGTCGAAACCATGCTGGGCCGTCGCCGATACCTCCGGGACATCAATTCGGGCAATGGCATGATGCGTTCCATGAGCGAGCGCGTGGCGATAAATACGCCGATCCAAGGCTCTGCTGCTGACCTGATCAAAGTAGCGATGATCAACATCCGCGAAGCCATGCGCGAGGCCAAATTGAAATCGCAAATGATCCTGCAAGTACACGACGAACTCGTGTTCGATGTTCGGAAGGACGAATTGGAACGGATGAAGCCCTTGATTTTTGACAAAATGACCACCGCGCTGCCCAATTTGAAAGTGCCGATTTTGGTGGAAATTGGGGTTGGAGAGAATTGGTTGGAGGCGCATTGATTGGACAAATACCATTAACTTGCGCTAAAATTCGACCTTGTGTCTGACTTGCAATTTTCTTTTAAAATAGAATCCATACCAGGCGTTGTTGGAGGTCAACCGCACATAACAGGAACTCGTTTCACGGTAAAACAAATTGCCGTTTGGCACGAATTTATGGGCTTGGGTGTTGACCAAATTGCCTCGGAATATGGCCTTTCATTGGCGGATATCTACGCTGCACTTTCCTACTTTTTTGACCATCGGACAGAAATCATGGAGGCGATTCAAGCCGAAGAGGATCTGGTCACTCAATTGAAAAAACAGTTCCCTTCCAAGATAGCAACAGCCCATGCTGAAGGCATGGAGAATCCTGTAGAATTCGTTTGACGGAAATAGCAATTTTGGTGGAGAGTTGGTTGGAGGCGCATTGATTTGTTACCTCAATTCCGCTTATTCTTCTTCCGATGCGCAGCCTTCCAAGCTTCCGCCTGCTCAATCTCCAGCATCACTGCTTTCCACTTGTCCGGCTCTTCTTTGGTGAGCACCAGCGTCTCGGAGTATTCCGTTTTGTTTAGTTTCATGACCTGGATCGGATTATCGAGAAATGCTTCGATTTCCGCCAGCATCTCCTTTTCCTCCGGACTGCAAAACGACACGGCCAAGCCTTTTTTGTCGCCGCGACCGGTGCGGCCCACACGGTGGACGTAGTTTTCAGCTACATCGGGCAGGTCGTAATTCACCACATAATCCACGTCGGGGATATCAATGCCTCTGGCGCTTACATCGGTAGCTACGAGCACTTTTACCGCTCCGCTTCTGAATTGGGTCATTACGGTCAAACGGTCCTTTTGTTCCTTGTCGCCGTGAATCGTAATGCTTTGAATGCCAACCCGTTCCATGGCCTTCATCACGCGCTCGGCGCGGACCTTGGTACGCACAAACACAAGGATTTTGCTTTCAGGGTTCTCGTTGATGAGCCGTTCAAGGAAAAAACGCTTGTCGTCCATTTCCACAAAAACCACCGAGTGGTTGATGTTTTTAGCCACCGGGTCTTTGGGCGAAATCTGGATTCGGATGGCGCGGGTGACCAGCGAATAGGCCAACTCTTTGATGGATTCGTTGATGGTAGCAGAGAAAAACAGCGTTTGCCGCTTGCGTGGGAGGAATTTCATCAAATCCCGGATGTCGCGGATAAATCCAAGATCAAGCATGTGATCGGCTTCATCGAGCACCAAAATTTCCACACGCTCCAGCCGGATAAAACCCTGACTCACAAGGTCGAACATCCGTCCGGGCGTAGTGACAAGAATGTCAATCCCTTTTTCCAAACGTTCTATTTGCGGCCCTTGCTCCACGCCACCAAACACGCAAAACGTTTTCACACGGGTAAAACGGCCTAGTTTTTCAAAGACTTCAGTGATCTGCAAAGCCAGTTCACGCGTCGGTACCATCACCACACATTTGATGCCTTCGGAACGTCCCGACACTTTGCGATCGTGCAAGAGGTGAATGATCGGGATGGCAAACGCCGCCGTTTTACCCGTGCCGGTTTGGGCAATGGCCAGTACATCCTCGCCTTTCAGAATGGGCGGAATGGCTTTGTATTGAATGTCCGTCGGTCGCCGGAATTCCATTTCCTCGAGGTTTCGCTTTATCTCCGTGGCGATGCGGTATTCTTCGAACTTCATAATTGGGTTGATTTGTTTATTTGGGGATTTGGGGATGGCAAAGGTACACTGAGCAAATTTGGTCAAATGTGGGAATTAAAAAAGGGGTATCGAGCCTGACATTGTAGTTTTGAGGTTCAAATTCACCACAGCTCCACCTTCGCCTCTTCCGTCCTTAAATCTTAAGCGGATAAAAAGGCTACGGTGGGTAAACAATTTCACAAAACGACTTATTTTATCTAACCATGAAGCAAATCTCTACTTTGTTTTTACTTCTGTTGACCTGCTATTTGAACGCACAAACTATTTTTGTGAAGGCGAACGCATCAGGCTCCAACAACGGCAGTTCCTGGGCCAATGCATACACCTCTCTGGACATTGCACTCGGTGCTGCAGTTCCAGGTCAGGCAGTTTGGGTGGCTTCCGGCACCTACAAGCCCAGCAACCCAGTCCCCGACAACTCCTTTCCACTTCAATCAGGGGTTGAACTCTATGGCGGCTTTGCTGGCACTGAAACGCAGCTCAGTCAGCGCAATCCGACGCTCAATGTGACTACGCTCAGTGGCGACATTGCTGGAAATGACATTGTTGGCAATTTTGATCTAAACCGCACTGACAACGTGCAACACATTCTGATTGCTTTTTTCAACACTTCTCCGGCAAAAGCCGTGGTGGACGGTTTTGTACTTCGCGGAGGCCATACGCTTCTGAGCGATCCCAATCCTCCGCTCAGTCGTCAAGGCGGGGGCATTCTTGCAGGCACAAAACTTACGGTGCGCAACTGTAGTTTCACAGACAATTTTGGCGAAAATGGAGCAGCCCTTGCAGCCATTGGAGCCGATAGCGATGGCATTTTGATAGACAATTGCCTGTTCGAGGCAAACAAAGCCACCGAACAAGGCGTCCTTTTGTTGCTCCAAACACCTACTGGGGAGGTAAACAATTGCGTTTTTCGCAAAAACCTGACCAACCGTGGAGCACTCTACCCATTCGAAACCACTGCGGTTAAGATTGACAGCTGCTTGTTCGAGAGCAATAACGGAGGCGCTAATTTTGGCGCGGCCATGTTTTCGTGGCAAGCTAGCTGGACCATGACGAACAGCATTTTCAGAAAAAACAAATCGGCCAATGCGGCCGGGATTTACATCGACGGCCGTGAAGGCGGGGATATTTCGACAGTAGACAACTGTTTGTTTGAACGGGATACCATAACGGATTTTGGCGGTGGAGGTATTTACGGCTGGCAGGCTACAACCATTGTTAAGAATACTGTTTTTCGGGACAACTACGGGCCACTCGCAGCGGGTATGTACTTTCAGGGCCGCGAGTTTGATAGTGAAGTAACGATTGACAGTTGCTTGTTCGAGCGCAATATTGCGTCGGGATATGGCGCAACGGCTATCTACAACAACGGTACAAACTATACGCTCAGCAATTCAATTTTCCGAGAAAACGTGGGGCCCACTTCAGGGGCAGCCATTTACAACAGCGACTCCACTGTTTTTACTGTTACCAACTGTCTTTTTGAGGCCAATACTGGTGCTTTTGCTTCCGCGGTTGCTAACTATGGCCTCGATTGTAACGGCACTTTTGAATCTTGCACCTTCCACAACAATAGGGCCACACAAGGCGGAGCAGCGGTGAGCAACGGGTTTGAAGCGGACGTTTTGTACCAAAATTGTACATTCACGAAGAATGAAGCAGGCTTTGGCGGGGCTATTTTTACCCAAAATGATGGGACACGTTTGAGTATTGAAAACTGCTTTTTCAGTGAGAATACCAGTGCGGGAAGTGGCGGCTGCATTTACATCAACCCGAACATTGCCACCAGTATCCGCAACAGTGAGTTCACTTTCAACACAGCGAATTTCGGGGGCGTTTTGGAAGCATACGGAGATAGTACACTTATTATAGAAAATACCATTTTCCGCGACAATTTTGCGGGTACGCAAGGCGCTGCGCTCAATATAAACGATACAAAAACCGTACTCACCAACTGCCTTTTTGCCAGAAACCTTAACCTCGGCATCGGCGCGGGCGGCGCCATTTCTATCAATTCCTCTGATAGCCTTTCCAGTATTGTAAAAGCTGTCAACTGCACATTCGCAGATAATGTTGCCATGATCGGAGCAGGAATCGCTCAATGGGAAGCTCCGCTGGGCAACGCCCAACTTTCGCTTCTAAACTGCCTTTTCCAAAACCCTGGAGGAGAAAATTATTCCATCGAACAAGGAGCGCCAGCAGTCAGCTCGCTCAACGGAAACCAGAGCAGCGACGCTTCGCTCGAAGATTACCTGACAGCCAGTAAAGATGACCATAATTTGCCAACTACTTTTCTCGATCCTGCCAACGATGACTTCCGACTTACCATAGGCCCAGCCGTTGATGGCGGTGTGGCCGAAGGCGCTCCGGCTACCGATCTCCTTGGAAACCCCCGTCAGGGATTGCCCGACCGCGGATGCTACGAATTGGGTGTTAATAGCGTAAAGAATCTTGGTTTTCAAGTACTTGCAATGACTTGTTCTCCCAACCCGGCCAGTGAGCGCACGATACTGAGTCTTCAAAACGACCTTAATGGCAAAGCAGAAATAGTGGTGTGGAACCAGGCCGGACAACGTGTCGGAACGTACGCTGTAGACAAATCTGGTCCAGAATTTTTGTTCCCACTAGAACTGCGCGACTGGCCTGCGGGTATCTACCGTGTTCAATGCAGGATGGGCACTTTGCTGCACGAGGGGTCTTTTGTAAAGATTTGAGTTGTCTTGGATATAACTTTGCACCGTCTGATGCTTGTACATCAGACGGTGCAAAGTTTTTACTGTATTTTTGAGGTTCAAAATCCAATCGCCATTGTATTCAAACACATCGTATCCAACCCTGCTATTTTGGGCGGCAAGCCTGTAATCAAAGGTAGTCGTATCAGTGTTCAACTGATTTTGGAGTGGATGGCTTCAGGAGCAACGATTCAAGATATTGTAAAAAAATACCCACACCTCTCTGAGGAGGCTGTCAAGGAGGCGTTGCTTTATGCCTCCAATTATTGGTCAAGCGAAGTGCTAATTGATGTTGAAGTAGAACCTGCGCAAGCATGAAACTCCACGATTTCTTGCTGCTTACCGCTGAAAACATTGACCCTGGGGTTGTCGATTTTTTCAGACAACATGGCTTTGATGTTTGGGATGTGAAAGCGTCAGGTTTTCAAGGGTCAAGTGATGAAGATTTGGTGGAAAAAGCCTTTCTAGAAAACCGAGTTATCGTGACCGAAGACAACGATTTTGGTGAAATTGTCTTCAAAAAACGCCGTGATTTTATTGGTGTGATTCATCTAAAACCCGGATCATTTTTCCTTCAATTTCATGTTCAAACGCTTTCGGCTATTGTGAAAGCAGACCCTGACATTGACCCGCCATTTTTCCTTTCTGCGGAAAATAAAAATGGCCGAGTGCGCATCAGGGTTCGGAATGCTTTGCCCGGCCCTTCGCCAGCAATTTAATATGTGCCCCAACCTTTCTGCGTGAATTTGCACAAATATTATTAACTTCGTAGCAAACACGTAAAATCCGCTTCAACCAATGAAACTTGCTACCTGGAATTTAATGCCCACAGACGAAGTCGCCGCCGAACAGCTTCAATCAGAACTCAAAATCCCGCTCCTTTTTTGCCGCCTGCTCATTCAGCGAGGTATTATGCACATCGAAGACGCGCGTACCTTTTTCCGACATGATTTGAACAACACCCACAACCCATTCCTGATGAAGGACATGGACTTGGCTGTACAACGCCTCGACGCCGCGCTTCAAAACAACGAACGAATTCTGCTTTACGGCGACTATGACGTGGACGGCACCACCAGCGTCGCGCTGATGTTCGCCTTCCTTTCCGGTTTCCATGCTAACCTTGATTATTACCTGCCCGATCGCGACAAGGAAGGTTACGGCGTAAGTCTTTTGGGCGTGGAATATGCCCGTGAAACGGGCTGCACGCTCATTATTGCGATGGATTGCGGCATAAAAGGTCACACACCCATCGCGCTCGCCAAGACTTATGGCATTGATTTTATCGTGTGCGACCACCACTTGCCCGAAGGCGGATTGCCCGATGCAGTGGCTTGTCTTGACCCTAAGCGCGAGGATTGTCCGTACCCTTACAAGGAGCTCAGCGGCTGCGGCATTTCCTTCAAACTCGCTCAAGCCCTGGCCCTCCACTATAACACCCCTTCTGAAGAAATCGCCTCGCTGCTCGATCTGGTGGCAGTCAGTACTGCCTGTGATATTGTGCCGATGACTGGTGAAAACCGAATCTTCGCACATTTCGGGTTGCAACGGCTCAACCGCTCCCCACGACTCGGACTCTGGGCCATTTGCGAGCGTATCAATCGTCCGCGCCCCTTGGATATTACCGATATAGTGTTTGGCATCGGTCCGCTCATCAATGCCGCAGGGCGACTTGCCGATGCCCGCGAGGCCGTTCGCCTGCTGCTTTCCGTAGACAAAAACAGCGCACTGGACAATGCCAGTCAACTCGTTACGCGCAACAAACAACGCCGCGAAATAGACTACGCCACTGCCGACGAAGCCCATCGGAAATTCAAAGAAATGGCCGATTGGAGTGGCCGCAAAAGCACCGTCCTTTTCGAACCAAATTGGCACAAAGGCATTATTGGAATTGTGGCCAGCCGTATTGTGGAAACTTTTCACAAGCCAACAGTGATCCTTACGGAAAGCAATGGAAAGGCAGTCGGTTCAGCGCGATCCGTGGCAGGTTTCGACCTGTACAGCGCATTGCAGCAGTGCGAAGACTTGTTCATTACCTACGGCGGTCACGCGCACGCTGCCGGGATGCAAATGCCTTTGGAGAATGTTGATGCCTTTATCGAACGTTTTGAAACTGTGGTGAGTCAAACCATTGCACCCGAAATGGAAGACCCACAGATTGATGTTTGCACCAAAATCAGGTTTGAGGAGATCACTCCAGAATTCTGGAAAATGCTAAACCGCTTTGAACCTTTTGGCCCGTATAATCGAAATCCGGTTTTCTGGGCCGAAGAGGTTTCAGACACTGGCCAGAGTAAATTGTTGGATAACAACCACGTCAAACTTTCCCTGCGGCAGGCAGGCAGCAAACTCGAGATGACGGGCATTGGGTTTGGATTGGGGAAGGCTTTTGAAAAAGTCCAGGGAAAGCCTTTTGGGCTAATTTTCAACCTCCGGGAAGACGAGTGGCAGGGGAGGCGGACCGTGAAGATTTATGCGAAGGATATGCGGTGATTTTTAAGCCACATAGTTCACATAGTGCGTTGATTTTCCAACTATGTGTGCTATGTGAACTATGTGGTTTAAAAATCAATCCCGCTTTGGCTTATACTTCGCCTGTTCCAAAAACTTCTGCGCATCCGTCATTTGCAACAACTGGTCCATCGTAGTATTGGGGAAACGTTTCATATAGGAGCGCACTATTTGCAGGCCTATCCAGTTGCCGATTTCGCCAGGTGCTTCCTGAAAAATAGCGGGCGCGTTGGGGCTGGGGGTCACGAGTTTTCGGATTTTGTCATAGTCAGTTGAATAAAGCAGTTTTTCGCCGAGCAAGCGCGCCCACACTTCTGCTTCATTGGCGTAACAGCCTTCCATTTGTTTGCGGGAGTAGCCCATTTTAAGGCTGTCGGCCACGTCGGGCAAGAGGCAATCACCGATATAAAGTTGTTTGCCGTTGTGCAGCATCAGATCGAGCAATCGTTGGCCCGGAGGTGCCTCGGCGCAATTTTGGGCAATTGCTTTGCTCAAACGCACCGCGATATATTCTTGTTGAAACTGTCGCCGCATAAAGTAAGGGAACACCTCTGGATCGTAGCCGGGGTAGTTTTCTCCTAAAAACATATCCAGACCGATGCCGCATAAACTATCGCCTGCCGTAAATGCATCGGTAGCAAATTCCGACACCATAGTGACCACCTGCGGCACCGGTTTATTTGGAAAATAGTATTTGAAATAGCGAAACATCTGACCCAAATCCTTTTCAAGCCAGCGTAAATCGCCGTACACCTGTTGCACCGTGTCGTACAAGTGGCGCACCTGAGGGATGGAGAGAAACCCAGCCAATGCTTCACGCGGGGTCTCGTTCGGGTTTGACTGATCGTGAATGATTTCGTTGCAAAAAAGCGGGAGCATCACGGGGTATTTTCCCAACAGGCTTTGCATCCCCAATTGGAGATTGGCGGTATCAAGCGCAAAAACATCCTGCTCAAAACGGAGGATTTGCAGGTCCACTTTTATATCTGATACATTCGGATGGGGGCTGCGGTTATCTTCCTTACAAGCGTTGAAAATCAGGAGTATACAGCAGAATAGAAATGAAAAATGGGTTTTAACTTTCAAAGTATGGAAGTATTGATGGGCTGAATTTTTAGTGGGCAAAGGTAACGAAAGGCGACGCTTGCTTAGTGCCTGTCAACCGCTGCTGCAACGGATCAATCCTTTACCCCCGCCTCCTCTTAGCCCAAAAATACAACGGAAACCCCAGCCCCACGATCACCAAGCCCGGCACTGTAAACTGCGGCTTCGTAAACAGCAGATTCACCGTAAACAACCCCGCAAGGATAATATACAACGCAGGCAAATACGGATAACCAAAGGCTTTGTAAGGCCGCTCCAGTTCCGGGCGTTTTTTGCGGAGGATGAAAATGCCTACCACGGTGAGGATGTAGAACAGCATTACGGCAAACATCACATAATCAAGCAGGTCGCCGTATTTCCCGGAAAGACAGAGCACGGAACACCATGCGAATTGTATCCAAAGTGCAAAACCAGGTACGCCGTTGGCGTTCAGGTTTCTCATTTTGTCAAAGAAAAGTCCGTCCATGGCCATAGACTGATAGAGCCGCGAGCCGGAAAGCACGAGGCCGTTGTTGCAACCAAAGGTGGAAATCATGATGATGACCGCCATCAAAACCCCGCCGCCAAGTCCGAGCATTGCCGTGAGGGCGGCTGTGCCTACCCTGTCTTGCGTGGCGTATTGGATGCCTTTGCTGAGCACGTCGCCACCAGCAGCATCGCCCCAGAAAGGCAGTACGCAGAGATAGGCGAGATTGGCCAGCATGTACAAAATGGTGACCCCTATCACACCCATCCCGAGGGCGAGTGGCACATTTCGCTTGGGGTTTTCGATTTCTCCAGCGATGAAGGTCACGTTGTTCCAGGCATCACTGCTAAACAGGGAGCCGACCATCGCCACACCAATGGCCGAACTAATGGCCAACAAGCCTATGGATTCCGTGGATTTCAAATTGTTGAAGAAGTTGTCAAAGTTCAGAGACACCACCTCGGGGTTGTTGTACACGAACAATCCGAGGATAATAAGCAGTCCCAGCGAGAGGGCTTTGGCCGTGGTCAGCACGTTTTGAATCAGGGCGCCCGTTTGCAGCCCACGGGTGTTGAGATATGTCAGCACGAGCAGGGAAGCGATGGCCATCAATTGGGCCGCGGAGAGTTTTACAAAGCCCAAGTCCGCCAGAATATTATCCGGGCCAAGGGCAGGAACGAGCACCCCGGTGAACTTGGCAAAAGCCACCGCCACCGCCGCAATCGTGCCGCTTTGAATCACGGCGAACATGGCCCAGCCAAACAAAAAGGCCACCATCTCCCCATAGGATTCTTTCAGGTATTGGTATTGACCGCCGCTTTTGGGGAACATCCCCGCCAATTCGCCATAAGAAAGCGCGGCAATAAGCGTCATAACCCCTGTGATACCCCAGGCCAGCAACAGGAGAAATGGGCTGCCGAGTACCCGGCCCATATCGGCGCTCACGATGAAAATACCGGAGCCGATCATACTGCCCGACACGATGAAAGTAGCGGTTAAAAGAGAAACCTTTTTAGGTGTAGCGGATTGTAACATAGGACAGTTGTTGTGTGATTTTGCATTTTGCGGTTATCCTGTTTTACATTTTAAATTTTAATGCATTGGGATTGCAGATACACATCAGGTTCGCGCCAAAGGTAGTATCGCATTTTAAAAATCCTAACGAACTTTACCGCTTCAAACATTTCCATGAAAGTCCACTTCTATCTGCGCTACGCCACCAAGTTTGGCGAATCCTTTTCGCTCTGTCTTCCAAATGACATCCGGCATCCGCTCGAATACCTGAGCGACGACTTTTGTATAGCGAGCCTAGACATAGATACTGCCCAATACCCGGATGGCTTAGCTTATTCCTACGAATTTCACACTGCCGAGGGCCTTGCCAAACCCGAAGCGAATCCCCATCGCCGACTCGATTTTGTTGATTTGGATGCTGGTGTGTTAGATGTTTATGACTTTTTCAACCCTATGGGCTTGTTGGAAAATGTCTTTACGACACAACCTTTTCGCATTCAGGAGCTGATGAGGGTGGAAAAGAAATCAACAAAGCCCTCGCGAGCCACACATATTTTCCGTACGAAAGCCCCGCTTTTAAAAACTGATGAGGCAATCTGCATGCTTGGCCATGGAAAAGCCTTGAGAAATTGGGACACCGCCGCTCCCATTCTTTTGAAAAACACGGGCGACTGGTGGGAAGCCCGCCTTGAGCTTCCCGAAGAGGAATTCCCGCTGAGTTACAAGTATGGTGTTTGGAATTGGCAAACAAACAAGTTTCTCGGCTTTGAAGAAGGCGGGAATCGTCCGATATATGCCCCCTCCTCCGGCAAGCCTACGGCGGGTAAACCGTCCACCGTCCATCGTCAACCGTCAACCATCCTCCACGACAATTTTGTCCGCCTGCCTTTACCCGCCTGGAAAGGTGCGGGCGTAGCCATTCCAGTATTCAGTTTGCGTAGCAAAAAAAGTTGGGGTGTGGGCGAATTCACCGATCTTCCCTTGCTGGTGGATTGGTCAAAATCTGTGGGACTCAAACTCATCCAACTACTGCCAATAAACGACACTACTGCCACACATACCTGGAAAGATTCGTATCCATACGCATCTATTTCGGCTTTTGCATTGCACCCGATTTATGTGAATGTAGAAGCGGTGGCAGGGGAAAAACACGCGGCGGTGTTGAAGCCTTTTCTGAAAAAACAAAAGGCCTTGAACGCACTAGACGTGGTTGATTATGAGGCTGTTTTGCAAACCAAATGGGATATTCTCCGGCAACTCTATGACCTGCAAAAAACAGACTGGATCAAAGACAAGGACTATCAGGCCTACTACGAATCAAACAAACACTGGCTCGCGCCCTATGCTGTGTTTTGCTGGCTGCGAGATACAAACGGCACTTCGGATTTTAGTCAATGGAGCAAACATTCCAAGTTTAAACCCACAGCAATCGAACAACTTTTAGCCCCGCTCCATCCTGCCAATCCTGTCCATCCTGTCAAAAAAGACATAGCCAGGTCTACAAACAACTCCGACCAGATCGGCCTCCACCTTTTTGTCCAGTGGCATTTACACCTGCAGCTAAAAGCCGCCGCCGACTACGCCCATTCCCAGGGGCTATGCATGAAAGGCGACATCCCCATCGGCATTTACCGTTACTCTTGCGATGCCTGGGTGGCGCCTGATTTGTACGACATGAACGCTCAGGCTGGCGCTCCGCCCGACGATTTTGCCGAAAAAGGCCAGAATTGGGGATTCCCTACCTACAACTGGACCAAAATGAAAGCCGACGGATTTGCCTGGTGGCGGCAGCGTTTCGAGCAAATGAGCCTGTATTTCGACGCGTTCAGAATTGACCATATCCTCGGGTTTTTCCGCATCTGGAGCATTCCTATGGATGCTGTGGAGGGGATTTTAGGACAATTCAATCCGGCCATACCTGTCACAGAAGAAGCGTTTATAAAGGCGGGCATTGGTTTTGATTACGACCGATTGTGCCGTCCTTATATCACGGAAGCGGTGTTGCACGAGGTTTTTGGAAGAGAATCGGCCCAGGTAGCCGAGCAATTTCTGGTGGCCCAACCCGATGGCCGTTACGATTTAAAGCCCAAATTTGACACGCAACGTGAAATAAAAACCTGGATGAAAAGCCAAGCCCCGAACGATTTTCTCAGCCTGGTTCGTGATGGGCTTTACAGCCTTATTTCTAACGTGATATTGCTGCCCACCCATGAGGGAGGGGGCGGCTACGCGTTCCGCTTTGGCATGGAAAAAACATCCTCTTTCCAACACCTTCCAGATGGCGTGAAAGCTGCGCTTAAAGCCTTGTATGTTGATTATTTCTACCGCCGGCAAGATGATTTTTGGCAAGGGGAAGCCATGGAAAAACTGCCTGCTCTGAAAGCCGCCACGCAGATGCTTATCTGTGGCGAAGACCTTGGCATGGTTCCAGGATGTGTCCCAGATGTGATGAAAGAACTTGGTATCCTCAGCCTCGAAATCCAGCGGATGCCAAAGGCGGCGGGCGCAACGTTTTTCCACCCAAAAGACGCACCCTACCTTTCCGTCGTGACACCCAGCACCCACGACATGAGCACCTTACGCGGCTGGTGGGAAGAAGACCGCGCGCTTACACAACGGTTCTACAACGAAATGCTACAACGCCCGGGCGATGCCCCCTACTTCTGCGAGCCATGGGTGAATAAAATCCTGCTCGAACAACATTTCCATTCCCCAGCCATGTGGGCCATTTTCCAATTACAGGACCTGCTGGGCATGGACGCAACGCTCCGCCGCAAAAACCCACACGACGAGCGCATCAACATTCCCGCCAATTCAAAACATTATTGGCGTTATCGGGTGCATATCGGGTTAGAGGATTTGATGAAATCGGAGGGGTTTAATCAGGAGGTAAAGAAGATGGTGGGCGAGAGCGGGCGGGGGTTAGACCACTTTGAGGTGCTGCCCTGACCTTCTTGTCGAATCTAGTAACTGCAGCAATTTTAAACGCAATTTTTACCAAAACCTAAAAGCACCGCACTATGAAAAAATCAACCCTTTTTTACCTAAGGAACGCGGCACCAATAACACAGTCATTTTAGGTCAAGCATTTTTTCATCAGACAACACTGTTTTTCTGCGAATAGTGGGGCTATTTAAAGAAAAATAGCGGCCGTATGATGGAACAAAGGGTGGCATCAAATGACTAAGTTATTTGGTGCCGCGTTCCTAACGGTACTTCCCTTCTGTTGCTTTTCACAATCTAATTCTATCAGAATTGATGCGCTTTTCAAAAAGTTTTGTGGAGCACCGATAATGGCAGAGGTTGAAACGGACAAGTTCCAGTTCGATACAAGCGAGGCGATAATCATTACTGGTGTAGCGATAAATTACGCTAAAAAAGACAGTATGTTTTTTGCATCAGTTCCCGATGGTGCTAATTTCGATATTGGTATTTCTTTAAAAAATTTAGGCACGGGCGAAAGCTACTACATTTCTAATTTTTTGCAACCAGGTGATGCTCATTGGCAAGGTACTATTAGATATCTAGCACCTGGTGAACGTTTTGTGGTTTTTTCAACGAACCTCAGAGAGCTGGCCAAAAGATCACTCAGTCTTTCCACATCTGAAACAGCGGTTCATAGTATTTAGGATATTAGGACAAAACCGATCTATCTACCTTCTGGCATATATGAACTGAAGTGGATGGGCAGCGGTGTCTTTTGGGATTTCTAAGCCGCTATATTTGGAAATAAAGTAACAAGGAAAGTGGGCCTTTGAGTTTAGTGCCGAAACTTGATTTGCCAATCTCATCCTTCACTGAAGCCATCCTTTCCGTGACCTTCCGCTTTCACCAACCAACATTCCCGCTCAACTTAGCCGTAGAGAACATCGTTTTCTACGAAGGCTATTCCCCGCCGCACCACAAGGAGCGTCTGCTGCCCGACGGTGGCATAGATCTGGTGATTGACCTGACGCAAGTGCCTAATAATCTGTATGATAACGAGGATTTTGGGCAATTTGCCTCCTTCAAAAAATCTTGGATTTCGGGCTTCCGGCGGGAGTTTATAACCATTGACGCGGGACAAAATTCGAGCATGATGGTGGTGCGTTTCCGGGCAGGGGCGGCAAATTTTCTGTTCAAATTTCCATTGACCAAACTCGCCGATTCCGTAGTGGAAATGGACACGATTTGGGGCAGCGATTTCCTTCATTTGCGTGAACACTTGCTCGAACAGCCCACGCCGGATACAAAAATCACGGCCTTAGAAACCTGGTTGCTCCGACGTTTACGCCCTGAATCAGCCCCTCATCCCGTGGTAGGCTACGCGCTTGAGCGCATTCACCAAAGTCAAAACCGTAGAAAATTCGAAGGCGTGGATTCTATGGGCAAATTGCCAAATCAATGTTTCAAAAATGTGAGCCTATGCAAGGGAAAATTCCCAGACATGCCCTAAGGAAAAAACACTGACAACTAAACTTAATAGCTATGGATCAAGCAGAAATCACCATGATCGAAAACCTCCAAAAAAACACCGGAAAAAACCTCGACGAGTGGAAAAAAATCGCGCTCGCAAGTGGCTTCCAAAAGCACGGTGAAATCCTCAGCCTCGAAATCCAGCGGATGCCAAAGGCGGCAGGCGCGACGTTTTTCCACCCAAAAGAACGCACCTTACCTTTCCGTCGTAACACCCAGCACCCACGACATGAGCACCTTACGCGGCTGGTGGGAAGAAGACCGCGCGCTTACACAACGGTTCTACAACGAAATGCTACAACGCCCGGGCGATGCCCCCTACTTCTGCGAGCCATGGGTGAATAAAATCCTGCTCGAACAACATTTCCATTCCCCAGCCATGTGGGCCATTTTCCAACTGCAAGACCTGCTGGGCATGGACGCAACGCTCCGCCGCAAAAACCCGCATGACGAGCGCATCAACAGGACAATCAATTTCCACTATATCGAAATAAGTGAGCGCGTGACCCTGCCTCAAGGCAATAATGCAATCCGGATAACACTTGCTCCGGAAACAAGGATCGAAATTTTTTCCCTCAATTTGAAAGATGTATTGAAGCAAGGATTTAACCGCTCAAATCCCGTCACCCCGGAAGATGATTTTGTGGTTGAGCATTTCAAACTTAACCCGGGTATTTATGAATTCACCTGGAGCGTTGGCTTTGATTATGCTTCAAAGCCGCTATTCTTTAAAATAAGGTAGCAGACCAAAACACGCCTCGAAGTAGGGCTGAATATGAAAGGGATCACCGCTTCCAGCAAACTCGAATCCAACCCGCCCGGCGGTATGTGTACCCACAAAATCCGCGTAGAAAAAGCAGCAGACATTGATACCGAGGTGTTTGCTTGAATCCGTGAGGCATATAGCCAGGCGGGTTAACGCAGCCCGATCACCCCCATTCCCCTACCCGTCACGCCCTGGTCTTTTCGATGAGAGAAAAAATCGGCGGCATGGCGCATGGTGCAGTAGGGCGAGATTTCAATGTGCGCTTTGGGAAGGCCGAATGCAAGCAGTTGCGCCGCGTTGGCTTTTTTCAAATCCACGAAATACTTACTGCACTCAGCATCAAAACGTTTGAACGGCTCGGCGAACGCTGCGGCTACCTCATCGCCCACCTCGAAAGAACACTCGTCAATGCAGGCTCCGATATAAGCAAAACAATCTTCGCCGCTCGTTCCAAAGGCTTTTTGCATAAAATTCAAGGTTTTAGCCACGATTTCTGCTGCCGTGCCCCGCCAACCCGCGTGAACGGCCCCCACTGCCTGCTGCCGGGCATCGTACACCAAAATCGGCGTGCAATCTGCCACCGAAACTGCCAGCAAAATACCTGGAACGTTTGTCACCAGGGCATCAAACCCTTCAGCACCTCCAGGGGTAGTCGCGTAGCGGATTTGGTCGCCATGTACCTGTTTTGACCAAGCCATTTGTTCGGGTTGGAAACCCAGCGTTGAGCAAAAACGGCGACGGTTTTCGGCCACATTGAAAGGGACATCAGCCGTGTTTTTGCCGAGATTGAGCGATTGATACGGGGCCGGGCTAACACCACCGTGCCGGGTGCTTTGCGCAGCGGCGAGATTCGGGAATTGGGTGAATATTTTGGGTTCAATCGTCATTAAGTCATCCGTCATTGTAGTCATTATTACCCGCTGTAGCCTTGGCGAAGGCGGGGCATCATTTTTTAAACCCTCCAAAGTCCGCTTTTTATCGAATTTTAAAAACCTTGTCTCTATTAGCAAAAAATAGCGGCAAATGCTGCGCTACTTTTGGAACGCCAAACACTGGCCTCCCGCTAAGATCCTAATTTCCCAATATCATAATATCAAATCCAACGCAATGCCATTTTCAGAAATACTCAGCATGGCTTTCAAGAACATCCGTGCCAACATGGTGCGCTCGGTACTTACCTTGCTTATCATTGCTTTTGGCATTATGGCATTGGTGGGAATCTTGACGGCCATTGATGCGATTGCCTTTTCGCTCAGCGACAATCTTTCTAACCTGGGAGCCAACTCGTTCAGCATTGAGCGGAAGTGGAACGATGTGAAGAGCAACCGCCATGGCAAACAGCAAAAACCAGCCGAACCTGTGACCTACAAGCAGTCCATGGAGTTCAAAGAGCGCTTTGATTTCCCTGCAAAAGTCGCTGTCGGTTGCTATGGAACAGGCAATGCAACGGTAAAATTTGGGGAAGAAAAATCCAATCCGAATGTGATTTTCAATGGTGCGGACGAAAATTTTATGGACGTGAAGGGTGTGGATATTGCGCTTGGACGCAATTTTTCAAAAATAGAAGTAGAAAGTGGCGCACCTGTAGCCGTCATCGGGTCGGACATAGTAAAAATGCTTTTTAATGGGAAAAACGAAAAAGCCCTCGATCAAATCATCAGTGTGAACGCACACCGATACCGGGTAGTGGGGGTGATGGCGAAAAAAGGTTCTTCGATGAATGAATCGGGCGACCGCAAGATATACGCCCCCTTGGTAAACGTTAAATCACTTTTTGGCGACGATACACGAGATTATTTTCTGATGGTGGCCGTGCAAAACGCGACCGACATGGATGCTGCCCAATCTGAAGCCACCGGACTTTTCCGTCAAATTCGCGGACTGCGACCCGGTGAAGAAGATGATTTCAAACTCTTTGCAAGCGACGGCATCGTTGCCATCCTGAAAGAAAATACCGTGACACTGCGCCTTGCTGCTGTCGCTATCGGCTTGATGACCCTGCTCGGCGCAGCCATAGGCCTGATGAACATAATGCTCGTGAGTGTGACGGAGCGCACTCGCGAAATTGGTATTTCCAAAGCCCTGGGCGCTACCCGCCGCAGCATCATGCTTCAATTTCTGACCGAAGCCATCACGATTTGCCAAATCGGTGGACTGGTGGGTATTTTCCTCGGTATCCTAATTGGCAACATCATGACGCTCGTGCTGGGTGGTTCATTTCTGATTCCCTGGGCCTGGATGGCCCTCGGATTCACACTTTGTATGGTCGTAGGCGTAGTATCCGGTTTTTATCCCGCCATGAAAGCTGCGCGGCTGGACCCGATTGAGTCGCTGCGCTATGAATGATAACTATGCTACAAAAACTCCTCTCTGGTCGTGGCCGCCTGATTACCCATTTTTCGGGTTGGGCTTTGGTGACTCTGGTCACATTCTACCTGATTTCGGGTATGCGTCCGCCGGGGGAAGCGCTCGGGCGAACCGTGATGTTCGTCATTTTTCCGATGGTGCTTTTTTACACCAATGCACGTGTGCTGACCAATCAGTATTTTGAAGCGCAGAAATATGGTCAGTGGGCTGTTTTGGCCATTGTGCTTTGGTTGGGAATGGCTGCGCTGAGGGTTTGGACTGAATTGGCGATATTCGGGGGCAATATTTTGAGCACCCAGGAAAGGACTGTGGGAAACGGCACAAAAATGTTTCTCGTGACCGCATTGATCTATTTTGTTTTGATGATTTTTAGCGGGTTGTACCAATTGTTGGAAAACCGCCGCGCACTCGAAGAGCGCCACGCCGAAGCACAATTGAATTACCTGAAAGCCCAAATAAACCCCCATTTTCTTTTCAACACCCTGAACAACATCTACGCCGCAGCAACGCTTCAGCACCCTAATACTGCCCAAATGGTGCTTCGCCTCAGCGATCTGCTACGCTATGTCACCTATGATGGCCAACATGACCAAGTGTCGCTGTCAAAAGAAATCGCACAAATCCGTGCTTATATCGAACTATTTCAATTGAAAGCGGAAAACCCCTTGCCAATTACACTAGAGATAGAAGGCGAAATAGAGAATAGGCAGATTGAGCCTTTGCTGCTGCTGCCTCTTGTTGAAAATGCGTTGAAACATGGCGATTTGGAAACAAACCCCGACGGTTTCCTCCGCATTTTGCTGCGCAACGAGCCTAAACAATTCACTTTTTTGGTAGAAAACTCTTTTGATCCCGACAATCAACAAAAGGACAAGCAGGGTGGTGTTGGATTGGAGAATATTCAGCAAAGGCTTAAACTCCTTTACACCGGGCGATATTTACTCGAGGCAAAAACAGCTGCGGGGCGATATGCTGCAAAATTGCAATTGTTCGATTAAGGGAAGAATCCGCTTCACTCATGCTAGATTTGCCGCCCTTGCCGCAAGGGGTTTACGGTTGGGCTGTTGATGGGATATTGCAAGGCAAGCTGGTAAGAATGTGAGCATTTTGACAAGGACAATCTACAACAAAATCAACAATGAACTTCCGCTGCTTACTCGTTGACGACGAGCACCTTGCCCTGGCCCTACTTGAAAAATTCGTGGCGGACACTCCCGGCCTCGAAGTTGTTGCTGCCTGCAAAAGCCCCATTCGCGCCATCGAACTGCTGCAAAGCGAGCCAATTGACCTGCTTTTTCTCGATATTCAGATGCCGATTTTGAGTGGCCTCAGCCTGCTGAAATCAGTGTCGCGCAAACCAGTCACCATCTTTACTACCGCTTATCCGCAACATGCCATTGACGCATTCGACCTTGATGCGGTAGATTATCTGCTTAAACCCTATTCCTTCGAGCGATTCACCCATGCAGTAGAAAAAGCTTTTGTCCTGCTCCGACAGCGCGCAGAAAATGCCTCTTCCAAACCCGATGGTTACCTCACCGTAAAAGCCGATCGACAGTGGGTCAAAATCCCCATCGCCGACATTCGTTACATCGAAGGCTGGAAGGAATACGTCAAGATTTTTGTTGAAAACGAGAAAGTTGTGACGCTCGAAAGCCTCAACAACCTGGAAGCCACTTTACCTGCCGAACATTTTTTGCGCGTACACAAATCCTTCATTGTGGCAAAAAATCGGGTACAGAAAATGGATGGGGAGGCACTGATTTTGATTGGCAATGTGCGCATTCAGGTGGCACGGGCGCGGAAGAAGGAGGTGGTGGAAATTTTGTTCAAACAGGGCTAAAGATAACGGGCGACCTCGCTTCACGCGAGGCCGCCCGTTTTTATTTTAACGAACTGAAGTTCGTGCTACTTCAAGATAGCTTTCACCTCATTGATGACGTAAGATTCTATCACGTCGCCCACCTTGAAGTCGTTGAAATTTTTGATCGTGATACCGCACTCCATACCGTTTTTGACTTCTTTGGCGTCTTCTTTGAAACGCTTGAGCGAGCCTAGTTCGGCGTGTTGGTTTGGATTGGTTGGGTACACCACAATACCATCGCGAATGATACGAACGTGGTGGTTTCGGCTGATTTTGCCATCTTGCACAAAACAACCCGCCACGGTACCAATCTTCGAGACTTTGTACACTTCCCGGATTTCGACCTGACCCATGATCTCCTCTTCTTTCGTTGGTTCCAACATCCCTTCGATGGCAGATTTCACCTCTTCGATGGCTTCGTAAATAATGGAGTAGAGTTTGATTTCTACGCCTTCTTTTTCGGCCAGTTTGCGCGCCGTAATGGACGGGCGCACCTGGAAACCAATGATAATGGCATCGGAAGCGGAGGCGAGCATAACGTCGGAGTCCACAATCTGGCCAACCGCCTTGTGGATGACAGAGACCTGTACTTTCTCGATAGAAAGTTTGATCAACGAATCGCTGAGTGCCTCGATGGAACCGTCCACGTCGCCTTTGACGATGACTTTGAGCTCTTTGAAGTTGCCGAGTGCGAGACGACGACCAATTTCTTCGAGCGAGATACGCTTGTTGGCCCGGTTGGCTTGTTCGCGCATGATCTGGCCGCGCTTTGAAGCGATTTCTTTCGCTTCGCTTTCGCTGGCTGCCACTTTGATTTTTTCACCAGCCTGTGGCGCACCGGGCAAACCAAGCACGATGACTGGTTGAGCAGGGCCCGCGCTCTTGATTTTTTTGCCGCGCTCGTTGAACAGGGCTTTCACCTTGCCAGAAAATTCGCCTGCAATGATGGGGTCGCCATGGTTGATGGTTCCATTGATAATCAAGATTTTAGACACATAACCCTGGCCTTTTTCCAAAGAGGCTTCCAAAACGGTGCCGATAGCACGGCGATCCGGGTTTGCTTTGAGTTCAAGCAATTCGGCTTCGAGCAGGACCTTTTCGAGGAGCTTGTCCACGTTCAAGCCTTGCTTTGCCGAAATATCCTGGCTCTGATATTTGCCGCCCCATTCCTCCACGAGGAAATTCATCTGCGCGAGTTCGTTCTTGATGCGTTCGGGGTCGGCGCCTGCTTTGTCAATTTTATTGATGGCAAAAACCATGGGCACCCCGGCCGCTTGCGCGTGGCTGATTGCCTCCTTGGTTTGTGGCATAATGCTGTCGTCAGCAGCAATCACGATGATGGCAATGTCCGTCACCTTGGCGCCCCTGGCACGCATGGCCGTAAAGGCTTCGTGACCTGGTGTATCAAGGAAAGTGATTTTTTGATCTTCGTGACCGGGCACGGCCACCTCGTATGCCCCTACGTGCTGCGTGATACCGCCTGCCTCACCTTCGGCTACATTGGCAGAACGAATAAAGTCGAGCAGCGAAGTTTTACCGTGGTCAACGTGGCCCATGACGGTCACAATGGGTTGGCGCGGCTTAAGATCGCTGGGAGAGTCCATCTCTTCTTCTTCCACCTCGACCTGTTCTTCGGCGGAAATGAACAGAACTTCATGACCAAATTCGTTGGCTACGAGTTCAATAATTTCGGCGTCGAGGCGCTGGTTGATAGACACAAATATGCCCAATGACATACAAGCCTTGATGACATCAGAGGGCTTTAGGTTCATCAATGAGGCCAAATCAGATACGGAGATGAACTCCGTTACTTGCAATGTTTTTTCGCCTTCTATACGGGCAGTTGCGGCTATTTCAGCCCGTTCGCGACGAACATCACGCTTGTCACGCCTTACTTTTTGCCGTTTTCGGCTTGCCCCTGCGCCCATACGGGCCATGGTCTGACGGATTTGGTTCTCAATGTCTTTTTGAGAAACTTCTTTGACTCCGTCGGTGCGGCCGCGGCCTTTTTTATCGCCTTGGTTGGCGGCCATGTTCGTTTGCAGGTTCGCTGCCGTTACTGGCTGCTGCTGCACGGTTTTCCGCTTGCGGCGAAGGCGATCGGCATTGCTTCCGCCGCCCTGGCCTTGTTGCTGCTGCCCGGTGCCGCCACCACTACCCTGTGGATTGCCTCCTGCGCGATTGCCTTGTTGCGGGCCACCTTGAGTGTTGCCTCCTGCGCGGTTATCCCGATTGCGGTCAGGGTTTCCGCCCCCCGTATTGCCTCCTGGCCGGTTGCCTTGTTGTTGGCCACCTCGGTCTGTATTTCCACCACGGTTGCCGCCACGATTGTCGCCGCCACGGTTGCCGCCACCCCGATTATCGTTACTGCGGTTGCCGGTATTTGCGGGCTTCTCTTTTTCGAGGTTGATACGGCCCAATATTTTGAGGCCACGCAGGTTGGGTGTACTTGAGCGGACAAGATCACCTTCGTTGGCGTCACCAATTTGTTTGCCTTCTCCTTCAGATGGATCTGCGGCTGGCGAAGGAGGTGCTGCCTCTTTGGGAGTAGTATCTTTTGGGTGTTTGGCCTCTACATCGGGCACAGCTCGTTTGAGGATATCACGTTTGGGCGTCTCATGCTTAGCCTCGTCTTGACGGTGTTCCTCACGTTTTGGGATATCTGTTTTGAGTTCTTCGCGTTTTGGCTCCTCTTTTGGGGTTGTTTTTGCAACAGGAGGTGCAGGAGCATTTCTAGGCGCGTCAAGGTCAATTTTCCCTAATATACGGAGAGGAGCTGGTCGCTCCCGTTTGATAAATTCTTGTTCTTCCTTTTTTGGCTGGCCGGGAGGGTCAGTTTTGGGGGCTACAGGCTCGCGAGGGGGCAAATAGGAAGGACGTGGTGCAGTGGGTGGCGTAGCAGAGGGATGACCATGCGAAGACCCTTCGGAGCCACCGACAGCGTCTTTTTTGAGCGTTGGGCGGGCCAATTGATCCGCCTGCTGTTTGATATCAAGGTCTTTTTGAAACTCTTTTTTGAGCACCACTAGCATCTCGTCAGTGATGTCGGTAGTAGGCTTTTGTTCCAAATTGGGAAAGCCTTTGCCATGCAGGGTCTCTACGATGGTGTGGAGACCAACGTTGAATTCTTTTGCTACCTTAATTAATTTAATCGCCATGCAGTGATTTTACCTGCTAAGAGGGGCAGTTATGAGTTATGAGTTATGAGTTACGAGTGAAAAAATCACCCGTCTCTTAAATCAAACCATCCCTGCGGTTTGGAAAGTTGGATTCTGAACGTTTGCGCCGCGGGGTTTCGCCTTTTTCTCCGCTGTTTGTGAATTTTCTAGAAGACCAAAAATGTTTAATGCTGAAATGCGGGGGCAAAAGTACGTTTAAAAAGCAAGCCGAGCGGGGAAAAATTATCCGATTACTTTCCTTCTTCAAACTCTTCGGTCAAAATCCGAATCACTTCACGCACGGTTTCTTCTTCAAGGTCAGTGCGGCGGATAAGTTCTTCGGCACTGAGTTCGAGTACCTGGCGGGCGGTGTCGCAGCCAATGTTCTTGAAGGTCTCTATGACCCAAGGCTCGATAGCATCGCTGAATTCTTCCAGATCCACGTCGTCAATTTCGTACTCGGCCTGGTTGCGGTACACATCAATTTCATAGCCTGTAAGGCGACTGGCTAGTTTGATGTTGCTGCCTGCTTTGCCGATGGCGAGACTCACCTGGTCGGCATCGAGGTAGACGGCGGCGCGTTTTGCTTCGTGGTCGAATTCGATGGTCGTGATTTTGGCCGGAGTGAGGCTGCGCTGCATAAAGAGCGCGGTATTGGTCGTGTAGTTCACGATGTCAATGTTCTCATTGCGCAGTTCGCGCACTATGCCATGGATACGGCTGCCTTTCATGCCGACACAAGCGCCCACTGGGTCAATGCGCTCGTCGTGGCTTTCCACCGCGATTTTGGCGCGTTCACCGGGAAGGCGCACGATGTTTTTGATCTCGATCACACCATCCTCGATTTCGGGCACTTCGGCCTCGAGTAGTTTGGCAAGGAAATCAGGGTCGGTGCGGCTGAGCATGATGAATGGCACGTTGTTGCGCATTTCCACGCGCTTGATGATGCCTTTCACCACGTCGCCTTTGCGGTAATAGTCGCCGCGAATCATTTCGGTGCGAGGGAGTATGATTTCGTTGCCAGTATCGTCGTCGAGCACCAAGACCTCTTTTTTCATGATCTGGTTCACTTCGCCCGTGACAACCTGACCAACACGTTCTGAGTATTTGCGGTAAATCTCGTCTTTTTCAAGCTCCATTACCCTTGAAACGAGGGTTTGTCGGGCAGCCATGATGGCACGGCGGCCGAAGTCTTCGATGGAAAGTTGCTCGTAGCACTCATCGCCGATCGCGTTGGTTTCGTCAATGCCATTGGCCTCGGTTTCGCTGACCTGGGCAAGTTCGTTGGTCACCTCACCATCGGGCACTACCTCGCGCACACGCCAGATTTCCAAGTCGCCCGTGTTGGTGTTCACGATCACGTCAAAATTTTCGTCGGTGCCGTATTTCTTTTTGATAAGGGTTCGGAACACATCTTCCAAGACGCGCACCATTGTGGGCCGGTCTATGTTTTTGCCGGTTTTGAATTCCGAAAATACATCTACTAAATTGACCATTGTTGTTGATTTGAGTATATGTTGATCTGGTGATTTGGGGATTTGGGGAAGCTCAAAACGGCAATTTCACTACCGCTTTTTCGATTTGGTCGTAGGGTATGAGGGTTTCTACTTCTTTTTTTATCTTCTTTTTGCCATCTCGTTCTACGAGGGTTTGGGTAAGGACAATTTGGGTTTCATCAGCGGATTTCAGGGTGGCCAGGTGCTCTGTTTTGTCGGTACATTTTATAGCCAGCGTACGGCCCACGTTTTTGACGTATTGGCGAGGGAATTTTAACGGGCGTTCAATACCCGGGCTGCTCACTTCTATGCCATAGGTTTCGCCGAGCCAGCCGTTCTCGTCCAATTGATGCTCCACATACCGGCTGAGTTTTTGGCACTTTTGAAGGCTTAGGCCCGAATCGCTGTCCGCGTAGACGAAGAGTTTATTGCCCGGCATCAGTTCGATTTCGACCGTGAAGCAGTCGGCGAACATCTCGTCGCTGCTGTATTTTTCTTCTAGCAATTGGCCGATGCGTTCTGTGAGCTCCATTGAATGTGGTCAATGTTGAATGTGGTCAAATCCTCCTACGCCTCTTCCTTCGTCAAGACTACGGCAGATAAAAAGGCTTCGGCGGACAAAAAAGAGGGAACCAAAATGGTTCCCTCTCGTGAAAAACGTTCAGAATTCTGGGGCAAAGGTAAGGACGTTTTTTGTTTTTATCCTAACTCGCCTTGTTTTTCCTTCAAATCATACAAACACCCTACTTTTCGCGCTATTCCTTTACGCTCAGTATTCAAATATCTCAATTTCCAAATATCCCAAACTCCCAACCATCAAACGTCCAATGTCCAAAATCCTCTTTTTGCTGGCTTTCCTGCCCACGATCCTGTTTGCTCAAAACGACTCCACGCTTTTACTCGCCCCGGAGCGGCTCACGGAGCACGATATATTGCCACGCGACCTTTCCCAAAAGAAAACCCTTGTCAGCTCGGCCACACGCTCGCTCGAAGCGGTCGAAAATCTACCCTTTACCACAGTGGTTTTCACGGCAGAAGACATTTTGCGCAACGGCTTTGTCACCTTGGCTGATGTGCTCAAAGCCGCGCCCGGAATCCGCGTGTCACAGCCTGGCAATGCGGTAGAAGGCGAAACTTTTATCATCCGCGGACTTTCCGGCAACCAATACATGAAGGTGTTGATCAACGACATCCCCATAAAGCCCACTATGGCATTGGGAATGCCAATTGGGGCGCAACTGCCCATTCGACAAGCGGAGCGAATTGAGATCCTCTATGGGCCGGCTGGAGCGATCTACGGCGACGAAACTTGCGCAGGCGTGGTGAATATTTTCTTGAAGGAAAGCGAACGGCCCGTGTACACGCAAGCAGATTTGGGCTTCGGGCGATATGGGTACAACAGCCTCGACCTGATGTTCGGCGGGAAAATCGGGAAAGACAAAAAGATATTCCGATTCAGCCTTTACGGTAGCAGCACGGTACGCGAACGCACCGAAATTTTTTATGACCAAAACCTTTATAACACCAATCTATACCTCCCTTTTAGGCTTGATTCCTCGTTGTATCGCCGCATACCCAATTTCCGGGCAGCATCTGGCGCGCCGGGCGATAGTTTTCCACGCGTTGCCCAAATACCCCACGAGAGCCGCTTGTTTGGCATCAACCTCACTTGGCGGGGATTGCATTTTACTTACCACCGAATGTTAAGGTTCGACCACACCTCCTTGGGCATCAACCCTTTGGCGGTTTCTTATGCCAACCCTTCAAATCGAATTTCCGAGCGGATCGAAACGTTTTCACTGGGTTTTAAACGCCAACGAAAACGCCGCACCACCTATACCAACATTTCTTTCCAACGCTATTCGGTGGACAACAACAGCAGTACGACCTACGTCTTCGACCGCCTGAGTGCAGCCAATTATCTGGCGCGTGGAGGCCCTTCGCTTTCGGATACCGCACGGGCGAGCCTGCTCAAAAACATTTACAATGCGTATGCTTCCGAGGAGCGTTTTGCCACTGCCAATGGCGTGGATGCCCGTATCGAATCGCGCATGAGTGTTTTGCTAGGCAAACAAAAACGGATGCAATTTGACGCAGGCGCACAATTCAATGTAGGCGTTGGAGTGCCGCTCATCACATACAACACCTTGCCGGTTGAGGTGACAATTGATGGCAATATTTTCCCTGACATACCGCAACCCGTCAACACCTATCAACAAAGCCAAAGCATATTCAACGGGTTCGGGTTTTCTCAGCTGGCCTGGCGCGGAAAACGCCTCCACATTGTGGGCGGCGGCTCCATGAGTGCCCGCCTGGAAGAGGGCATTGCCCTGGCGCCTCGTTTGGGGGCCTTGTACCATTTGGACAGCAACTGGACCTTTCGGGCGAACGTTGCCACGGGCATCCGGCATGCTTCGCTCTACGGCAGTTTTCATACCTATCAAATTGTGCCGCTGGCGGGGTTCACGGTCACACCAGGCAGCCGATATTTCGAAACAGAAAAAACTTATGCGTCAGAAACCGCGATCCGATACACTACCCGCGGCGGATCCAGTCTTGAAGGGATATTGTTTTGGCAAGAAGCACACCGGCTTTACCGCCCCGGCTACCTCGTAGATGAGCCGGGCATCCTTTTCAGCCAATCTTATGGGTATAAAAATGCGCCCGGACTTGCACTTTCTATGTGGGGCTTTCAAGGGATTGCCCGTTCAAAATCAATGGTTGCCGAATTGACTTTCAACAAAAAAAAGCCCATCTTATTGACAAACCGGGCCGAGTTTTTTATCCAATATGCCCGGGGAAGGGAATGGTTTGGTTACGGACTTCCGTCTACCAACGAAGTGCGCAACCAGCCCAAATGGAACACACAATTCCGTTATTATTTTAAAGCAGGGAAAAAATTGGAACTCGTGATAGCCGTCAACCAGCAGAGTTCAGCACTGGGCAAATCCGTCATATTTAAAGACCAGTACGAACTTCCAGACCGCCCCCGCCTCGAGAACTTCAGCACTTGGGATTTTATGTCGCGCCTCTATCTGAGCAACCACTTCCTCGTCTATTTCCAACTCATCAATGCCTTTGATCGGCACGCCTCTGGCATTGATGCCACCGGCACGCCCGACGACCTGCTTTATAATCCACAACAAGGGCGACAATGGAGGTTGGGGGTGAATTATAACATGAACTGAACAGGGGTTATCCTTGATTTTTCAACACGGAATTAAACCGCAAAACCGGAGAACAGGAAAATATAAAACCGTAGATACTGATCCTAAGATGTCCAAAATCTACCCTTTTCGAGATTTATCTCCTCCCGGTTTTATATTTTCCTGTTCTCCGGTTTTGCGGTTTTGCGGTTAATTTTTATCCTTACAAAATTCCGGACGACTCCTGTTTACAAAAACGGGTTATACTCCTTCTCATGTCGCACCGTTGTAGCCGGTCCGTGGCCAGAAAAAACCAGGGTCTCGTCTGGCAGGGTAAAAATTTGAGTTTGGATGCTCTGAATAAGGGTGTCAAAATTGCCTCCAGGAAGATCCGTCCGGCCAATGCTTTCAAAGAAAAGCACGTCGCCTGACAGAACGAAACCTTCTTCCGCACTATAAAATGAAATGCTCGCGGGCGAGTGGCCGGGGGTGAAAAGTATTTTCAGTTTTGTGTCGCCGAAAGTGAGCGTTTCGCCGCCCTCCAGAAAATTGACAGGCATGGGCTGATGGCCCTCGAACGGCACTCCATACATCTGGCATACCTGCTCAAAACGCTCGAGTACCGGCCATTCACCTTCGTGGATTTCCAGCCCGATGCCCCAGGTTTTCACCACAAATGGATTCCCAAAAACATGATCCAAATGGCAATGTGTGTTGATGAGCCGCACGGGGCGCAGTTTCTTCTCTTCAATAAATTGGCGCAACGTATGGCGCTCCTCCTGGGTGTAACAGCCTGGATCAAAAATGGCGCACTCGCCCGTGTCGTCCCACACGACATAGGTGTTTTCGGCAAAAGGGTTGAACTCGAAAGATTGGACCTGGGTCATTTTTGTTGTTGATTTGTTTATTTGGTGATTTGGTGTTTTGAGTGGCCAAGCTTGGGTGCTCGAATAACCGAATGCCCAATTCAACAAATCAACAACCATCAAACAACTTGAAACCCGTGCGCATACGGGTCATCGTCGTCCACAATGATTGTGTTGTAGCCCGTCACCATGGCCCAACCTTCGATGCTGGGCCGCATGGCTTTGCGGCCTGCCAAGGAGCATTCTTCTTCAATGCGTCCAATGAACTTTGAGCCTATGATGCTTTCATGTATGAATTCATCGCCGGGTTTCAAAAGCCCTTTGGCGTACCATTGTGCCATTCTTGCACTCGTGCCCGTACCACAAGGCGAGCGATCAATCGCCTTGTCGCCGTAAAAAACGGCGTTTCGGGCAGTTGAACTTGGGTCTAACGTTTTTCCCGTCCAAAGGATGTGACTCAGCCCCTGAATGGTTGGGTTTTCCGGGTGGACAAAGGTATGCTGCTCGTTGAGCACTCGGCGCATCTCTCTCGCCCACCCGACGAGCTGTTCGGCGCGAAAATGCTCCAGTCCGGGGAAATTCGACTGCGTATCTACGATGGCGTAAAAGTTTCCGCCGTATGCCACGTCTACGCGAAGCGAGCCAAGATCGGGGCATTCCACTTCAAGATTTTCCGCAGCCAAGTAGGCCGGAACATTGGTGAGGCGTACGGATTTCACCTTTTTACCCGCTTGCTCATAACGTACCAGCACGAGGCCGGCAGGCGTTTCAAGTCGAAGTTGACCGGGCTTTTTTGGGCTTACCAAGCCATGCTCAATGGCAATCGTGACCGTTCCAATAGTTCCGTGGCCGCACATGGGAAGGCAGCCACTGGTTTCGATAAAAAGCACTGCCACGTCGTTGGCAGGGTCGTGCGGCGGATAAAGAATGCTTCCGCTCATCATGTCGTGGCCGCGGGGTTCAAACATGAGGGCATGACGAATCCAGTCGAATTCGCGCAGGAAATGCTGGCGTTTTTCGCTCATGTCAGCACCGACCAAATTTGGTCCGCCGCCAGCCACGAGCCGGACAGGGTTGCCACAAGTGTGGGCGTCTATGCAGAAGAAGGTCTTAACGGCCATTTTTTGTGAAGTTGTTGAAATGGGGAGTTGGTTATTTGGGGATTTGTGGATTTGGTTATTCGAGTACCCAAGCTTGAGCACCCGAATAACCAAATCCACAAATAAACAAATCCACCATCAGGGGCGAAGATTGGGCAAGTTTTCAGAAAAAACAAAGACTTTTGCCCGCATTAGTATTGAACAGCAAATTGCCCGTTTAGGGCTATATTTTCAAAGATTTGACCAAAACATGAAAGAACTAAAAACGTACCTCGACGCGAACAAACAACGCTTCCTCGACGAACTCCTCGAACTCTTGCGCATCCCTTCCGTGAGCGCCGACCCGAAATATGCTGGCGACGTGCGCCGCATGGCCGAAGCCACAGCCAAACACCTCAAAGCCGTGGGCGTGGATAAAGTAGAAGTCTGCAATACGCCCGGCCACCCAATCGTGTACGGCGAAAAAATGGTAAGCCCAAATGCACCCACCGTGCTCGTGTACGGCCACTACGACGTACAGCCCGCTGATCCGCTGGAACTCTGGGAAAGTCCGCCGTTTGAGCCTGTGGTAAAAAAGACCAAAAACCACCCGCAAGGGGCCATTTTCGCGCGCGGTTCCTGCGACGACAAAGGCCAGGTGTTCATGCACGTCAAGGCATTTGAGATGATGTCAAAAACCAAAAATTTGCCCTGCAACGTCAAATTCATGATCGAAGGGGAGGAGGAAGTGGGTTCCAAAAACCTCGAGAAATTTTGTCTCGACAATAAGAAGAAACTGGCCTGCGACGTGGTGCTGATTTCCGATACAAGCATCATTGACAACAACACCCCGAGCATCACCGTGGGCTTACGCGGCCTCTGCTATATGGAAGTGGAAGTGGTGGGCCCAAACAAAGACCTGCACTCTGGCGTGTACGGCGGCGCGGTGGCAAACCCCCTGAACGTGCTCTGCCAAATGATCGCTTCTTTACACGACGCAAAAAAACGTGTGACGGTGAAAGGCTTCTATGATGCTGTAGAAAAAGTGAGCAGCAAGGAACGCAAGGCCATGAACGCCGCGCCCTACGATGAAAAACAATACATGAAAGACCTCGGCGTGTCCGAACTCATGGGCGAAAAAGGTTACACCACTGTGGAACGTACCGGCATCCGACCAACGCTCGACGTGAACGGTATCTGGGGCGGCTACATCGGTGAAGGCGCAAAAACGGTGCTCCCAAGTAAGGCATTTGCCAAAATCTCGATGCGCCTTGTGCCCGATCAGGACCCGAAGAAGATCGAAAAAATGTTTCAAAAACACTTCGAAGGACTCGCGCCAAAATCCGTGAAAGTCAAGGTGACTGCCCACCACGGCGGCTACCCGGTGGTGGTGCCGACCAATTCGGTGGAATACAAAGCCTCCGAAAAGGCGCTCGAAATGGCCTTTGGCAAAAAGCCCCTGCCCCAGCGCGGCGGCGGCAGCATCCCCATTGTGGCGATGTTCGATCAGGTGCTGAACGCCAAATCAGTGCTCATGGGCTTTGGCCTTGATTCGGACGATATCCATTCGCCGAACGAACATTACGGACTGTTCAATTTCTACAAAGGCATTGAGACGATTCCGTATTTCTATAAGTTTTATGCGGAGATGAAGAAGAAGTGAGTGCAATAGGTAGCACGGCCTTTAGGCCTACGGGACGCGCGCCGTTTACGGCGCAGTAAAATGTTTTCGGCGTAAACGCCCTTTTTCCTGACGGCCTAAAGGCCGTGCTACCGATTTAGGGTTTTCAAAATCATTTTCACTATGGATACTACTATTACTGCCACGCCCGAGCCCTCGCGCAAAAAGATGTCTGCAGAGGATTTTATAGATCTCTGGAAAATAGGGCATATAAGAAAAAAAGATTTGGGAGAGAGTGTTAAACTTGATGAATATCAAGGGAGGAGACAAGCAATCTTATCCAATATCGAAATAGAAGGAGATAGGCTTTGTTGCATGAATCCTGCACTGGCCTGAGTTAGGTATTAGGCTGAAAAGCGAGCCGGCAAGTGTGCTTTTGAGTTGCGAAACAAAAAAAGGACTTCCCGGCTCATGACAAAGATAGATTCTATTGTAAACCCGGGCAAGCCCAAAGACCACTATAAGATTACGAACTGGTCGGAGTACAACGCTGGATTAAAGCGTCGGGGCAGCCTGACGCTGTGGATTGACGAATCAATATCTGGGAATTGGTACCATCAGGGGCCGATCAAGAGAGGTGGGCAACTGATTTATTCGGCAGACTGTATCGTGTTGTTGTTGACGCTGAAAGTGACATTTCGGTTAGCCTTTCGACAATTAGAGGGCTTTGCAGCATCAATTTTTGCGCTGATGGGCGTTGATTTGCAAGTGCCAAGTTACACGCAGATAAGTCGGCGGCAATCGGGGTTAAAAGTGCCGTTAGGGGTAAGCGAAAGGCTCAAAAATGGGGAGGCTATTCATTTGGTAGTGGACTCAAGCGGCCTGAAAGTATATGGTGAGTGCGAGTGGAAAGTCCGTAAGCACGGCTGGAGCAAGCGCCGTACATGGCGCAAAATACACCTTGGGGTTGATGAAAAGACCGGGGAGATTACTGCGCAAGTACTGACAGATAACAAGACAGAAGACGCTGCCGTGCTGGTGGATTTAGTGGTCAACACTTTTGACGAGGGCGTTGACATCAACAAAGTTGGGACAGACGGCGCTTACGATCATTACGACTGTTGGGACATGCTGACGGAGGTTGAAATAGAGCCCATCATACCTCCCCGCGAGAACGCCGTGTTCCAATTGGACAAGGACGGGATGCCGACCGACCACCCAAGAAACCGGGCTTTAGAGATAATAGATGAGGGTGGACAAGAAGAAAATCGAAAAGGATGGAAGATTCAATCAGGTTATCACCGACGAAGTAAAAGTGAAAATGCTTTCTTCCGATGGAAGACAATACTAGGAGAAAAAATGTATGCTCGGGAATTTATAACCCAAAAAACCGAAGCCGCTATTAAAGCGGCCGTGTTGAACAAATTTATTCAAATTGCCGCTCCGAAGTCCGTCAAAGTCGCCTGAACTCAAATGGGAAGGGGTGGCTCAATGATGCCTGGGATTCATGCAACAAAGCCGTTGCATGGTGCAAAGAAAAGGAAAATTGCTTGTCAGGCGCTTTGCGGGTTTTTTCGTACAGGTGAAGGCTCTTATGCTGGCAACGTGTGAATTATGTAAATTTAATTCATAATTGTGCAAATTTATATGTCTGTAAAGTACCCACCTTTGTCATACAATAAGGGTCTGGACAAGCAAGAATATCTGGATCATATAAATTTGAAGATTTAAACGTAAGGACGAGTATATCTTAGGTGTGTAAACTTCGGGCGGCTCTACCAACGGGTGGGGCGGCCCGACCTTTTTATATATTCATAGGATAATCGGCGAATGTAGCGCCAGGATTGTCCTTCATTCATTCATTAAAAATTACATCCCATGCGAACGATCCTATTTTTCACATTGATGGCCGTATTGGCCAGTGCTTGCCTTAATAACGGGCAACCAGTGGATGCCAAAAATGCCCCTCCAACAACAGGGCCAACAGAAATTCCGGCCAATACCGAGCAACAAGGCGGAGCTTTTACAATCAGTACGGAAGTTTTTTATCAGGCCACCGTTCAATTGCCTTCCACACAAGGACAGATTATCAGCCTGAGCTTGACGCCGGGCCACCGGGCTGAAATGGTCACCAACCACCACGATAACACCCAAGGCACGATTGATACGGGGGCATGGACTACGCTAAACAACGGAAATCTGTTGCTCAACCTGCTTCGGGTGGGAGAGAAAGACAGCGTTAGGCTGGAATTCAAAACAGATGGCGACAAACTCATTTATACAGGTGATGCGTATGGCGCCGGAGGGCTTACGTTGTGGGTAAGGCCTGTTGCCGAGACCAAATAATTTTGAGGCGCTGTGTTAAAAACCAAGCCATTCCGCCCTGCATGGCCTTCTCACTGCTACCGCTATCTCTACTTAGCACGGCGAAAAGGGATTGGTCGAACTCTGGGACAGGCATTGAATAATGGAGATAATTAGATAATGAGACCAATGTGATAAGGTGGCCAATGTGGCCTGAAGAAATGAAAATTGCCCTGGCTGATAAATCGGCCAGGGCAATTTTTTTATCCATCGTTTCATCTCCTTGTCTGGCAGGAAAGTTTTTTTATCGAAAATTTAGTTTAAAATACAAACTAGTCTATACCTTTGTTTCGATTTAATTTTCAAACCAAACCTTATCCTATCATGGAACAGACAGAAAAAGCACTCTCCCCGCAAGAAAGCCTTCGCGTCATCCGGGAAACGATTGACGTTGCCAAGCGTACTTTTAGAGACAATGGCTTCCATTTTTTGCTTTGGGGCTGGCTGGTAGTGGTGGCCAGCGCAACCCATTGGTACTTGTTAGTGAACCATTTGCATCCAAACCCTGAAATTGCCTGGGCGGTGATGGTGGTGATTGGTATGCCTGCGGCTTTTGTCCGGGAATGGTTTCGGGCTAAACAAACGCAGACACAGACACCCAATCTTTTTCATCGTATATATGGCATGATTTGGTTTGGCTATGGCATTTCAATGGTACTAGCCATCCCCTTGGCTGCAAGCAGCGGTCATTCTCCTGTTCCCTTTATTCTTGTGCTCACAGGGTTTGCCACTTTCATGTCAGGGATCATATTAAGCTTCAAGCCTTTGGTTTTTGGTGCAGCCACTATCTGGGCAGGGGCACTCTGGTGTCTTTTCCTCACTCCTGATCAACACCTGCTGGTTCAGGCTGCTTCTGCTATATTTGGCTACTTACTTCCCGGCTATCTGCTCAATCATCAAATGCGAGAAGGCCATGTACCAAGAGCTTGATCCACTTCTTTTATCTCAACTCCGACTGGCGATCATGTCGTACCTCATGGTAACCCAGGAGGCGGAATTTAATGTACTGAAAGAGAATACCGATGCAACGGCTGGGAATCTTAGTGCACAATTAAGCAAGCTACAAGATGCCGGGTACATTGCTGTTGAAAAATCTTTCCGGAACAACTATCCGCTTACCCTTTGTCGCATCACTCCACAAGGCATTGCTTCGTTTGAGGCTTTTTACAGGGATTTGAAAACGTATTTTGATGCAGGTGGGGGGAAATAATGGAAATCCCCGGCCTCGAAGTTTCGAGACCGGGGATTTTTTCCCGCCGTGCTTGGTGTTTTCACCTAGCCCGCTGCTTATTATCAATTAAACGAGGCAGAATTCACGGTAATCGTATTGTGATAAAAGATGACCTCGCCAGTAGCAATGTCGTGTATGCCGCCGATAAGTCCTATTTCTCCTTTTTCTAACATTTCTTTTAGAATCGGACTCCGCTCCGTAATACTTTTAACGGTTCTCTTCACATTGATGGCCGCTACTTTTTCCACAAATTCCCCGTTGCTTGAACTGCGGTTTTCTGCGGTGGTTAATTCATCCTCAACAGCAGGTCTTATTTTGGAAAGCAAAGAGGTCAGGTTGCCCATTTCTACATGATCGCAAGCGCCTCTTACCGCACCGCACTTGGTGTGGCCCAATACGACAATGATTTTTGAGCCGGCAACTTTACAGGCAAATTCCATGCTGCCCAAAATATCTTCGTTGATGATATTACCCGCAATGCGGATACTAAAAACATCGCCCAGTCCCTGGTCAAAAATCAGTTCCGCAGATGTCCTGCTGTCAATACAACTTAAGATCGCCGCAAAAGGATGCTGCCCGTCCGAAGTCTCATTTGCCTGTTGCAACAGGTTGCGGTTCACTTTCAGGTTGTTTACAAATCGCTTGTTTCCTTCCTTTAACAATTCCAATGCTGTGGAAGGTGTGATCGCATCTTGCATTTCCTTAGTCAAGGTTTTCATCAATTTATTTTTTTAATGATGGTGAATAGAAATTTGTGTTTAAGAATAGCAGGGACAACATGGCACTTTCGTATTCATGCTGATTCAATGAAATTAATTTTCTCAACAACTATGTCTCTGGTTTTCGCATTGATCTCGTAGTTCTTTATCAACTCAACCACATCATAATCAATAGACTTTGAATTGGTGCAGTCAATAATCACTTTTGAATTTTTGGGAATCGCCTCTAATTCCCTTATCACGCTTGCTTTATTGAAAAATGATACTTCTTCTGCAAAAACAAGGTGGTAAGTATTAATACTATTTTCGCTGGTAACCACTTCTTTCATATAGTGTGAATTGCGATAACTGTGGCGCAATGCATAAAAACCGCCCATTATCATTCCCACAATGATTCCAGTCAACAGGTCGGTCAATAATATAACACTGACCGTAACTGCAAAAGGAACAAACTGCTCCCAGCCCAGTTTGTACATTTGCTTGAATAGGGCGGGTTTGGCCAGTTTGTACCCTACCATTAGAAGTACGGCTGCCAAACTTGCCAAGGGTATCATGTTCAAAACGCTTGCTATTGTCAAAGCACTTATCAATAAAAAAAAGCCGTGCAGGATGGTCGACATTTTTGTTTTGCCACCAAAGGAAATGTTTGCCGAACTGCGAACAATTACCTGCGTGACAGGCAGGCCGCCAATCAAACCGGAAAGCACATTGCCCAATCCTTGTGCTTTTAATTCTCTGTTGGTGGGTGTAACCCGCTTGTAGGGGTCAAGTTTGTCGGTGGCTTCCACACAAAGCAAGGTTTCCAGACTTGCTACAATGGCTAAAACAAAAGCGATTTTCCAAACCTGCCAATTTGTGATTGCCGAAAGGTCGGGCAAAGTAAATTGTGCGAAAAAACCAGCTAAATTTTCGGGAACGGGAATGTTCACCACCTGGTCAGCTGCCAAACTAAAATTCAGTATGCCGTTTTGGTAAAAGTAATTCATCGCAATGCCCAAGACCACCACCACGAGCGGACCGTTTAGCATGCCAAAAATTTTGTGTTTTTGGGTCAATACTTTATCCCAAAGTATGAGGATGCCCAATGAAATGGCTGAAATTAGCAAAGCACCCGGTGTAATAAATTCCAGTGCCTTAAAAATTTCTGAAAAGGTGTTTTCACCATCTCTTTGAAAAAATGCATCATCCCCTACGGTGTCCTTGTCCCAACCCAAAGCGTGCGGAATCTGCTTCAGGATGATCAATAGCCCGATGCCTGTCAGCATACCTTTGATGACCGATGAAGGGAAAAAGTAGGCAATAAAGCCTGCCTTGGCATATCCCAGAACGAGTTGGATGAGGCCCGCTAAAACTACCGCAAGCAAAAACGCCTCCCAGGAACCTCCTAGCGTAGCAATGGAAGTCAAAACGATTACAGCAAGTCCTGCTGCCGGGCCACTTACGCCCAACGGCGAACCGCTGGCAACTCCCACCACTATGCCACCAACAATACCCGCAATGATGCCCGCAAAAAGCGGTGCGCCCGATGCCAATGCGATGCCCAGGCACAAGGGAACGGCGACGAAAAACACGACGATACTTGCCGGCAGGTCGTGCTTAATTTCAGCAAAATATTTTTTCATCCTTGTAAATTTTATTCTTGTTGCGGCAAAGGTAGTGAAACATTTTGAAATGATAGCAATACTATCTTTTAAAATTGTAAAAATATTTTTACAAAAACTTTTACTATTTCAAGTGGCCGAACCACTACCTTTGCGAAAATGTGCTGTGTTATGAATTTTCAAATAACATTTAAGATAAACGAAAAAATATTTTTGCGAGACCCGGAAAGTAGCGAAGTCGGAAAGCAAATCGTAAAAAATGCGATAGACCTAATTTACCAATTAGGCCTTGAACAATTTACTTTCAAAAAATTGGCTGTTGAAACAAACAGTACCGAGGCTACCATTTACAGGTACTTTGAAAACAAACACCGCCTATTACTCTATATCCTTAATTGGTACTGGTGCTACATGGATTTTTTGGTCATGCTGAAGTTGCAAAATGTAGCCGATAAAAAAGAAAAATTGAAACTGATAGTCGAGTTGTTGACCCATGAATTGCCTGAAAGTTCAGGCAAGTTTGATTACAATAAAAAGTTTCTGAATCAAATAGTAATCACCGAAGGCAGCAAAGTGTATTTAGTAAAAGAGGTATCGGAAATTAACAAAGGAGAAGTTTTTAAAGCCTATAAAGATTTATGCGCAACCATTGCGGAGGTTATTTCCGAGTATAACTCCGGGTATAAATATCCAAGGTCTTTAAGTACCACATTGATAGAGACATCCCATAATCAGCAATATTTTAGTGCCTATTTACCTAAACTTACGGATGCCTCGCCAGCAAACAATCCAGAGTTTACAAGCCAGTTTCTGGAAGATTTTTTGTTTAAGGTTTTGAATTAATTGTATGTCACGCCTTCGGTAAAATGGATGCCAAAATCATAGCCCGATCCGGTTTGATCGGCCAGACGGGAAGGCGGCAAAACGCTGCAATAGAGGAAAGCATTAAAAAAGGCGAATAAAATTTTTCAAGCGCAGGGTAAGGTAATCCGCGCGGCGGCGATAATGGTGAACACAACTTAAATCACACCATTATGAACAACGCATTTAAAGTAATTTTTTCGCTCCTCTTTTTGACGCTCATTGCTCAGAACTTGTCAGCACAAGACAAGAAAACTGAACCGAGCTACAAACCTGGTTTTCAACTTTCCTTCCGTGGAGGGTATGATTTCCCGACTTACCACAACAACACGCCTTTTATTGACTACAAGGGCGGACTTGAACTGGGCGCATCCCTTGACTACTACTGGAGGTGGTTCGGCATCGGCGCTGACTTCGACTATTTAAAAAACAGGCCAAAAAGCACCTATCCTACTACCACCTTAACGGTTTTGGGTACTCCCATTGGTTCAATCAGAAATTTTAGCCTGACGGAGGCACGCATTACCCGGATGTTCTATGGCCTGGGACCGAGCTTCCGATACGAACCCAGCAACAAATTCACAGCGGAGCTTAAACTCCGAGGGGGCCTCGCGTACATCAAAGGCGGCAGAACCGAACTGCTTGGAATTCAACCACCGACGCATTTGTTAAACTTTCACGCTGGCTACGACCTGAAAACGGTCTTGTCTGCCAAGGCGCAAGTGCAATTCAATTATTTCTTCAACAAGGTTTTTGGGGTTCACGCAGGAGCCTATTACCTGAGGCATTTTAAAGCCAAAGAACTGACAGATCCGGCCTACGGCTTTTCTGCGAGCTTTATGCCGTTTGACAACAACGAGGTAGACCCCAAATTGCAGGAAACGAGAACGGACGCCTGCAACTGTGATATTTCGTCTATTGGCGCTTTTGCCGGGGTGACCGTAAGGCTGGTTCCTGGCAAACGGGAGAAAGGGTGCAACACCTGCGATGTATTCTCCCTTGCTGTAACGGCCAGGGATAAATTCAGCAGGCAATTGCTGCCCAATACAGACGTGGCCTTGAAGAACGCCAACGGGGAAGTGGTGCAAACAGGCACTACCAACAACTTTGGTGTCGTGGCCTTCAACAACATTGTTCCAGACAATTATTCCATTGAGGGCATTCTATATGACGTAAATCTTGACGGGGCAACTGCGATGAAAAGTGAGTTCCTGCCAAGCACCACCCTGCAAAAGGAGATTCAATACTCGGATTCCAATTTTATCTTAAAAGGCAAAACGGTTATTTGCAATTCTGCGACCCCATTGCAAGACGTGTCGGTTATCCTCAAAAATACCGATCAGGTAGACATAAAGAATACCAAGACCGATGCTAAGGGAGAATTCATTTTCCACGTAAAGCAACAATCCAACTACCTGATGTACGGGAAGAAAGAGAATTATTTCTCTCAAATGGAAAAGATTCTTACCAGCGATTTCGATCGGAATACGACCCTGTTTATCAAACTGGAAATATGCATGGAAGAAACAGATTGTGAAAATGCTATTCCACTGAAAAACATCCATTACGATCTGGACGAATCCTTTCTGCGCCCAGAAGCCAAGACGGAACTGAATCGCTTGGTGCAGTTCATGACTGATAACCCCGGCGTAAACATTGAAGTAAGGTCGCATACCGATTCGAGGGGTTCCGATAAATACAACGAAGTATTGTCGCAGAAACGAGCCAATGCTGCCGTGGACTATCTGGTATCACAAGGCATAAGCATAGATCGCCTGGCAGGCAGAGGTTATGGAGAAACCAAATTGTTGAACGAATGCGCCGACGGCGTCACTTGTTCGGAATCAAAACACCAATTAAATAGAAGGACAGAGATGAAAGTCATCTGCCCACCAAGAAGGTAAAATCCTCACAATCAATTTCATAAAAAAACATTTCACGCCACGCCGCTACGACGCAACGTTTTGGTTGCCAAGAAGATTTATCGTTGCGCCGTAGTGCCGTTGCGTGAAATAACTCACCATTCAAAAACTAAAAAAATGAAAAATTCCATTTCAGTAACAAGCATGAATCTCCCATTCTTTAATGGCATCACTTTGTTTATCGTGATGATCGCGCTGCTCAGCATTAACTACGCTTGCAACGATAAAAACTGTGCATACGACGCTCCCTTGATTCCTGGAGGCTGTGCACTTTCCAGTAGCCTAAACCTGTCAACCGGCATTGATCCCAATGGCAACGTATTGGCTCCGGGTTCAGGGGTAGTAGACCCATTCTGGAAGCTTATCAATATACCACCGCTTTTTGCCTGTTCGTCGCCACTTACAGGAACCATCAATGGCAGTGCTTATGTGATAAATTATGTCAACAGTGGAACATCTGGTTGGGTGAATCAACCGGGATCTTCCACACTGGCTCCAGTAGATTTAGGTACTACCAACGGTTTTGGTTGTAACAATCCATTAAATTCCCTGGGCGGCACTGTGCCGTATGTTTTCGAGCGTTCTTTTTGTGTATTGCAAAACACAACCGTGGCCTTTACTTTTTCCTTCAAAGGGGATGATGAGATTTATTTCGAATTGGTAGACAATAGCAATGGAGCCGTGCTTAGCACGACAGTAAACAACTTGTATGTTTTTCCGGCCCTTCCTCAGACCTGGACAGAAGTCGCCCTGCCGCTGCCCGCTGGAAGTTATAGTCTGCGGGGTTATTTGGCCAACAGAGTGAGTGTCGTACTGGGCTTTTCTTTGGTGGGGAATCTGACGACGGTCAATGGAGATCTGGCAATTTCCAACAACTCGACTGGTTGCTGCGAAAACAATACGATCAGCGTCTTGAATATCCTTGAAGAAAGCTGTGATGGTATTTTTAACGGGCTAGATCAAGTTGGCAACGGCTGGACCTTCAACCTGTTGAATGCTTCTTCTATCATCGTCGCTACGGGAGTTTCCGACATCAACGGCAACGTTTTCTTCGCAGGCCTTGCCGATGGCAGCTACACCGTTCAAATCGTGCCACAAGGAGGATGGACCCCCACCATCGTCAGCATCCCGGTTACGGTTGCGAACAATGCCGTTGGAATTGTAGATTTTTTCAACTGTAAATAAGGGTCGGAACAAATAGATTTCACACAACGCCGCAACGCCAAAACGTTGCGGCGTTGCGGCGTTGCGTGAAACCCGAAATCACTCTTATTCTCCATATTTCAAATGCAACACCTTCGCCTTGCCTTTTTCGGAAACGGTTGCAATGAACAGGTTGTCGTATTCCGTATCCGGCAAATTCGGATAGTCATTGCTCTCCAAAAATAAATTCAACAAGCTCGGTACGGTGTTTGAATGGCCGAGCACCAGCACCGTTTTACCCCGGTACGTATTAAGCCAATCGTCTACCAATGGCGACTGATTCAATGGATCGTAAATATTGACCGTCAAGGATTTATCGTCGGCGGTGGGTTGGGCGGTTTGTTTGGTTCGGTTGTAATTGGAAGCAAAAACGGCGGCCAACGGCACGTTCGCCAGAATGCGGCGGAGTTTTTCAGCACGCGCCAGTCCGTTGGTGCTGAGGTTTGGGTTGGTGCCGCCGCCCGTGGTTTCGGCGTGGCGCAGTACGATAAAGGTCGTGGCGGTATCATGAACAAAATCGGTCAGTGTCAGCGTATCGGTCACCTGAACGAAAACCGTGTCGTGATGCGCCACGAAAACGGTGTCGGTTTCGACGATGGTTTTGGTGATGATTTCCGGGTCTTTCTCACAGGAGGGGAGTGCGAAGGCAAGGACGAGTAAACAGGACAACAAGAATAAAAGAGATTTTTTCATAGAGCGGACTTTGCTGGAATGGATGGGCGAAGTTCGACGGTTTTCGTAAGAGCATGTTAGGGAAGGCAATAATTTTTGGCGAAATATCCGCAAGCTAGATAAGGGTGCAAGATGTTGCCGTACAATTGCAGAACCTAAAAGTTTTCGTCTCAACCATTGCTTTACGATGCAAAAATTGTTGTTTTCCTGTGTTTTCCTCTTGTTCTGTCTGTCGCTCTCCGCGCAAACATTCTCCAGTGCCGTTAATCAGCCCATTCCCGATGATGGCACGATCGTCACGTTTGATATACCTGTCAGCGGTTTGCAAGGTGTCATTGATACCAGCTTTGGCTTAGAGCGGGTCTGTATTAACATGACGCATACCTACACGGAGGATATGACCTTGAGATTGCAAGCACCCAATGGCAAAATTGTTTTGCTCTTTGGTGGGGTTGGCGGCGGTGGCGACGATTTTACCAATACCTGTTTAGAGGGAAGCGGGCCTTCGCTGCCGGCAGGTTCACCGCCTTTCACAGGAATGTTTCAGAGCATGGGCATTTTGGGAAATATGAACAAAGGGCAGGACCCTAATGGCAGCTGGACACTGATCTTGCACGATACGTATGCCTTTGCAGACGAAGGGTTTTTGATTGACTGGAGCATTACTTTTGGCAATAACCCCGGAAAACCCTTTGTTTTTCCCAGTAGCGATTTGCCCATCGTCAAATTCACCACCATTAATGATCCTATCGGGGATGATCCCAAAGTTCCGGTTTTGATGCAAATCATAGACAATGGCCCAGGTGTCCGCAATGATCCTAACGAGACCGAATACGCTTATGAAGGCTTGATTATGACGGAATGGCAAGGGTTTACCGGCCCTTTTTACCCCAAGAAAAACTATGATTTTGAGCTCGTAGATAGTTTGGGAAATCAAATGGACACGACTATTCTCGGCTTGCCCAAGGAAAGTGACTGGATTTTTAAGGCAGAATATCTGGATCCCACGCTACTCAAAAACTCGATTACCTATGAAATGGCCCGCAGAATGGGCGGATACGCTCCCAGAACCCGCCCTTGTGAGATCGTGCTGGATGGAGAATATATCGGAATGTATGTGCTGACTGAAAAAGTAAAGAGAGATGCCAATCGGGTGGACATCGCCAAACTTTCGCCTAGCGATACCAGCGGCCTTGATTTGACCGGCGGCTACATCATTGAGATGAATATCAACAATGTGCCGGGGGATTGGAATTCGCCTTATCATCCTATCAATTCGGCGACCTGCGGGGCACCTGTGGAGTTCAAACACGTTTATCCCAAAAGTGAAAACCTTTTACTGCAGCAGCGCGATTATATACGCGCTTATGTAGACACCATGGAAAACGCGCTTTTGGCGCCGGGCTTTGCAGATCCTGACACAGGTTATCGGCAATATTTAGATGTAGATGCTTTTATTGATTTCCTCATCGTCAATGAATTTAGCGTCAACTATGATAGTTACGGACGCAGTACCTATCTCGTGAAAGAAAAAGACACCGATGGCGGGAAATTAAAATGTGGCCCTCCCTGGGATTATGACCGGGCTATGGACTTTTTTAATCCCGGGACGGCCCAAGGCTGGGTCTGGGAGATTACCCACCCCTACTGGCCTTTCCCATTCTGGTGGTCGCGGATGTGGGAAGATCCCGCTTACCGCAAACAGCTGGCTTGCCGCTGGACGATGTTGCGGCAAAACACTTTGCAAACGGAGGCATTTATGGGCTTGATTGATTCCCTGACAGATCAAATAGACGAAGCCCAGGAACGCAATTTCAGGGTATGGAGTACCCTTGGCACTACGACATTCAATGGGAATATTAATAGCCTAAAATCCTACATGTTGCAGCGGCTGGATTGGATTGATGCGACTTTGGCCGTCGAACAAGCGGCAGCCCCAACGTTTTATCTGCCAGCCGATACCGTCGTGTGCGCAGGAACCATTTTTGACGCGGAGGCAATTAACGGACATCAATACACCTACAACTGGCAACCCGGCCCGGATACCTCCGTGATCACATTCCCGCAAGATGGCTTGTATCATTTGCTGGTGACGGATGCTTACGGCTGTTACGCAAAAAAAGGTATAAACGTAGTCCTGACATTACCCACCGATGCCGGATTTAGTGGCGAGCAAGTGGACAGCAGTTCCATGTGGACTTTCCTTCCAGACGACCTCAGCGCTGATAACTATCTCTGGGATTTCGGGGATGGCAATACCTCCATGGAGCAGAACCCGCTTCACCACTATGTCGGACTGGGTGCGTATGTAGTTTCACTGACTACTTCAGATTCAGTGGGTTGCCCTGCGCAAACCAAGCAAGACACGATTCAGTTTTTATTCTCCACCACCTTCGATCCGAGTGATTTCGAGGGAATTGCTTATCCAAATCCATTCCGGGAGAAGATACAGATAGATTTTGTGCAGCCCTTGTCGGAGGGTTTTTCCATTTCGCTGGAGAATGTATGGGGACAACCATTGACTACTGGTAAGTACCCATCAGGGACAGAACACTGTACTATAGTTACGGAGGATCTGCCTGCGGGGGTGTATTGGTTGCGGATTACGCAACAGGAAAAGGGTTGGGCCTTGAAAATGCTGCGCTTATGAAACAAGGCCGCAACAGGTTTGCCTCATAAACACCTTGTGTTTGGGTTTTATTCGTCAGACGGCTTTGGGTCGTCGCTAACCGCTTGATTTTCCAAGTTTTCGGAAGGCTTGGATGGTTTGGTAAGCAAAGTAAGCGACAATGATTCGGCTGATGAAATCCCAAATGCGGGCCAATGGATTAATATCTTTTTCGTCTATTGGAGCAACTGAATCTAAATCTCGCAAGGGGTTTAGATAATAAGGGCATAAGATACTATTCTGGCAAATTCTATCAAATTGTCCATGCTTTTTAATTCAACATTGAAGATTATGCCTTGGCAAAGACAGAATACAGAATAGCAAATTACTACCGCCCAAAAAGTCCTTTTTGCTCCTAAAAGCCAATCGTTTCCATAATTCGTTGAGTATTTGTTGAGTCGAAGCATCCACCGCCCCGCTTGCGCCAGGCTTCCCTAAAAAAAACCAAGCTCGGAGAACGCTGGCGCGATGCTTTAGCATGGTGACATACTATTCCCGCCGGCTGCGCCGGCTAACAGAATCAACTATATACCACTAGTTGCATGGAAAGGACTTTCTTTTGCCGAGTTTAGTGACAAGTAATGGACTTAGATTGCGTTGGCCGGCACAGCCGACAGAAATAGTATGTCACGACGCTAAAGCATCGCGCCAGCGTTCTTGGGCTTGGGATTTCTAGGTAGTATGGTGAATCCGCTTGTTCTTTGGTTGGATACCCTGGGCTACCCGGGCATGTCACTCAACCCGCCTTCGCACTGCGTGCTAAGGCGGGTAAAAATAAACGGTCACCAGCAGCAGCCAGCAGGAAGAAACTAAGTGTGGGAAAAGCGTTTCAAGTAGAGGGAACCGTCTTCACCAAATCCGCAAGCCTTTGCAAGCAGAATGGTTTCAACGTGTATACATGTAAAATTCCAACTGTTTAAATTGCCACCCCCGGCAACCGTTATTTTTAGTGTTAAGTGATAAGTGGTAAGTGGTGCGCGTGTACCACTTATCACTTAACATTTACCACTTTTATGCTGAACACGCTTCGCAGTCCGGATTATCCAAACTGCAAATCTTGCCAGAAACTTCCTGAATATCCAGCGCCGCCATCTGAACCGGCGCTGCAACCACTTTTTCCGCCGCTACACTCGCCGTCACGATCGGCTCCGTAGATTTCGCATTGGCCACAAACTTCTGCTGGTGCTTTTTGCTGAGCGTGAACTTGATCGGGTCGGTCGCCGCTTTGGACCGGAGGTAATACATGCCCGTTTTCAAGCCTTTTTGCCAGGCGTAGAAGTGCATGGAAGATAGCTTCGCAAACGTCGGCGCTTCCATGAACACGTTGAGGCTCTGGCTCTGGCAGATGAATGCGCCGCGATCCGCACTCATGTCAATGATGACTTTCTGGCTGATTTCGTAGGCGGTTTTGTACACGTCGCGGACTTCCTTTGGGATGTCCTCAATGCCTTGTACCGAGCCGTTGGCGGCCATGATGGCTTCGCGCATTTCTTCGTCCCAAAGTCCGAGGCGTACGAGGTCGCGCATCAGGTGTTTGTTTACCACAATGTGCTCGCCAGCCAGGGTACGACGGGTGTAAAGGTTCGAGGTATATGGCTCGAAACACTCGTTGTTGCCCAGGATCTGGCTCGTGCTGGCCGTTGGCATCGGTGCCACGAGCAAGGAATTGCGCACGCCGACTTTTTTGACGCGCTCGCGCAGTCCGTCCCAATCCCAACGTTTTGAAGGCGTTACATTCCAAAGGTCGAATTGGAACATCCCCTTACTCAGCGGCGAACCCTGGAAGGTTTCGTACGCACCGTGCTTCTCGGCCAGGGCGGCCGATTCGGTCATGGCGGCAAAATAGATCGTCTCAAAAATGTCTATGTTCAACTGCTTGGCCGCATCACTATCGAATGCCATGCCCATCAAAATGAAGGCATCGGCCAGGCCCTGTACGCCCAAACCAATGGGGCGGTGACGGAAATTGGAATTCCGCGCTTCGGGGATTGGGTAGAAGTTGATGTCAATGACTTTGTTCAGGTTTCGGGTAGCTACTTTGGTGATTTCCACCAGCTTGTCAAAGTCAAATATTCCGTTCGACACAAATTTCGGCAACGCGATGGACGCCAGATTGCACACCGCCACCTCGTCTTTCGAAGTGTACTCGATGATCTCCGTGCAAAGGTTGGAAGAGCGAATCGTGCCCAGGTTTTGCTGGTTACTCTTCCGGTTGGCGGCGTCTTTATAGAGGATGTAAGGCGTACCCGTTTCCGTCTGGCTTTCCAGCACAGCATTCCACAGATCGCGGGCTTTTACCACTTTGCGGGCGCGGCCTTCTTGCTCATACTGATGGTACATGGCCTCGAATTTTGCCCCGTACACGTCGAAAAGTCCCGGTGCTTCGTTCGGATCAAACAGCGTCCAATCCGCATCTGCTTTCACACGCTCCATGAACAAGTCGCTGATCCACAGGGCGTAGAACAGATCGCGGGCGCGGTTTTCTTCCTTGCCGTGGTTCTTTTTCAGTTCGAGAAATTCAAAAATATCGGCGTGCCAAGGCTCGATGTACACCGCGAAGGCGCCTTTGCGTTTGCCGCCGCCCTGGTCCACATAGCGGGCCGCGTCGTTGAACACGCGCAGCATCGGGATGATCCCGTTGGAGGTGCCGCCCGTGCCTTTGATGTACGAACCCGTGGCGCGGATGTTGTGGATGCTCAGGCCGATCCCGCCTGCGCTCTGGCTGATGAGGGCGCAGCGCGACAGGGTTTCGAAAATGCCCGCGATGCTGTCGTCGGTCATGCTGAGCAGGAAGCAGGACGACATCTGCGGCTTGGGCGAACCGGCATTAAACAACGTAGGCGTGGCGTGGATAAACCAGCGCTCGCTCATCAGGTTGTAGGTCTCGATGGCCGAGTCAATGTCTTCGCCGTGGATACCGACGGCTACGCGCATGAAGAGGTGCTGCGGGCGTTCCACTACCTTGCCGTTCATGCGCATGAGGTATGAGCGCTCCAGGGTTTTGAAGCCGAAGTAATCGAATTCAAAATCGCGGTCGAAAATGATGGCCGAGTCGAAGCGCGCCTTGTTTTTTTGCACGATTTGGTACGTCTCGTCGCCAATGAGGCCTGCACGGTCGCCCGTTTTGGGGTCTATGTAGTTATAGAGGTCCTCGATAACCTTGGAGAAGGACTTTTCGGTCTGTTTGTGGAGGTTGCTCACGGCAATCCGCGCGGCAAACAGGGCATAGTCCGGGTGGATGGTGGCCATGGTGGCGGCGGTTTCAGCCGCCAGGTTGTCGAGTTCGACGGTAGTCACGCCGTCGTAAAGTCCCATGATGACCTTCTTGGAGACTTCGATGAGGTTGACGTAGTTGGTATCGAGACCATACGTCATTTTGCGGAGGCGCGCCGTGATCTTGTCGAACGACACTTCCTCTTTTTGACCGCTGCGTTTGATTACTTGCATCATGATTGTGGGTGTATAGTATTGGTATTCTTTATTTTGTTTCGAGTTTTTGGATGATTCCTTCGATTTGGGTTCGACTTTCTCTATGGCTTCGAGCATATCTCGGAGCAGTTCGGCATCGTTGCGTTTTGTATCAGACATATTTCAAATCAGGTTCAATGTATTTAAAATAGCGGTCTTTAACTCCCCTTCGTGTCATTAAATCCACCTTGCAACCCAGCAGGTCTTCGAGTTCAAAAGCCAGATCCAGGAACTCCATGCCTACGGGCTTTGAAAATTCCACCATAATGTCCACATCGCTCTCCGGCCCATTGTCGCCACGGCTGACCGAGCCGAAGATGGCCATGCTTTTCAGCGGGTATTTGCTGAAAAGATTCGCGCGCTGCGCGGCGAGGATGGCGGATATGGTGGAGAAATTGGTCATTATTCTTATTCAATTTTCAGAGTGGAGTCCTGTTGATGGTTTCTACGAGGCACAGCCACGCGCTAGCAAGGGTTCGATTGTGTTCGATTGATTTGATTTTTTGCCGCGCTTGGAGTTTTCACCAAGTGCATGGCGGAGTGAGTGAATTTATCTTGGTTTCCCGCCGTGCTTGGTGTTTTCACCAAGTGCATGGCGGAGTGAGTATTTCAAATTCAGTTTCCATCGTAGTGGTGCTTGGTGACAACACCAAGCACGGCAGTCAACGATTTTTTTGTCAGTTACTGGCGTATTATTATTCATGTCTTGATAGTTTTTTATTCCAATTGGAACTTTCAATTGCCAAAGCGGAGTAAGTATTTCATCATTTCAAAAAGATGTTTTAAGCGTAGGCAAACTGAATTTCAGAAAAACAAGAAAGGGCTATTTATTCCTAATCTTTTTTAATTGGTCATGACTATAGCCCCAAAGTAACAAGCCTAACATCTCACCGATGAAAAAAAATCCTCCTTTTAGATAGAATGTACTTGAAAAAAGTGCATCTTGATTAAATGCCAAGGAAAATTCTGGTGAAGAAATCGCCAATAAAAAAAATATGGAGATAGTAGCCCCACATATTCTAAGGACAATAAAAAAGAATTCCCTCATAAAAACTAGATTTAACGAGTCGTGCTTGGTGTTTTCATCAAGCGCACAGCGGAGTGAGTGTTTTATCTTGTTTTCCCGTCGGAGCGAACCTATTTTTCAAGCTTCACCCCAAAACGCTGCTGCAGTTCTTCTTTCAAAAAGGCTTCGGCGGCCTCCAGTGCGTCGTCAATTGTCTCGGAATATTCACCCTCCCAACAAAGCCCTCCAGGATCAAGTACCCGAAGAAGAGAGTAACTGAAATCATCCTCACCGATTTCGATGTACCCTTGATTTTCGATCCACCAGATCAGGTGTGGATATTTTTTAGAAAACTTACCCATGTTAATCGTCTTTTTCAGCGGCCAATCAAGCATTTCAAATTTCCCCGTGTTGCAATTGCATCGCAATATGTTTGCATTACCTTTGTATCACTTTCTAGAGCCAAGACGTTGGTCGTATCGGTCACTGACTGAAGCCTCTCACCGAGGCAGGAGGTTCGAATCCTTCTGGCTCTTCTTCCAAGCCTCGCTGACTTACGTCAGTGGGGTTTTTCCGTTGTTGGCGTCCCCGCCAACAACAAACAGTGGAACGGAAACCCAAGCGTTTTTCTTGATTATCAATGGTTTTAGTTTTTAAGTTTGGTATCGTCGTAGTTGTTGGCGAGGACGCCAACAACGGCAGGACGCCAACAACGGCAGGAAACCTCGCATTCTGATCCTACTGCTTCCCAACCGCCTCTTGTACTTCTATAGGAATTACATGATAAAACAGCAATTCAGTCTCCTGATCGCTGGCTTTCCCTCTTTTGTCTTCTAAAAAAAACCAGATGGGCGAAGCCGGGTCTTTGTAGGCAATCATGCGCTTGTTCTTTTCCGTTAGCAACAAGGCGGATTCACCTTCTTCCTGTATGTTTTCGCTGCCGTATTCTGACTTTAACATCTTTGTGAAAAGGGTTTTGAAAGCCGAGTCTCCTTTGAGCCCTATGCGCATCGTCATATCATAAGGCACGAAAACCCAGTGGTAAATTTTGGCTTTTTTGATCTTCATCTTCCCTTTGGACTTGTAGTCCATCCCCTTAATTTCGAGGCTCATCTTTTCATTTTCATAGGCGTGGCGCGTGGCGGCGAGCAAGGAGTCTAACGGTGTAATTTCGAACATTTTTGGCGGCATAAACTGAAAACTGCTATCAAAATTTGACGACATCGTATAGCGCTTATATGCCTCCAAATCACGGTATAACATGGCTTTTAATTCCTTTTTGCTCTGCGCCTGCATATTTGCAAAAGCAATGCAGTATCGTAAGTGAAAGAACTAGTTGCTTCATATTGAAAGCGTTTAAGGTTTCTTGTAAGCCTTAGAATTTTCAACGGCAGGTCAATCTCCGCTTCGTTCCTGCTCTATTTCTTCCATCTTCTTCCGCAAACTCAAGGGCCGCATATCTGTCCAGACTTCTTTTATGTATTCGAGGCATTCTTCTTTGTTGCCTTGTTTCCCGGCATCGTTCCAGCCAAGCGCGTTTTCCCTGTGAGCGGGCCAGATGCTGTACTGTTCTTCGTGGTTCACAACCACTTTGTAGAGGGTGTTGTCTTCTTGTTCTTCCATAATGATAGATTTTTGAAAGGGACAGGTTCCCGCCGCGCTTGGTGTTTTCACCAAGTGCACAGCGGAGTGAGTGTTTCAATTTTGATATCCCGTCGGGGTTGTGCTTGGTGAAAACACCAAGCACGGCGGGGAAATTTTACCGTGTTGCAAGTGCATCGCAATGTGTTTGCATTACCTTTGTATCACTTTCTAGAGCCAAGACGTTGGTCGTATCGGTCACTGACTGAAGCCTCTCACCGAGGCAGGAGGTTCGAATCCTTCTGGCTCTTCTTCCAAGCCTCGCTGACTTACGTCAGTGGGGTTTTTCCGTTGTTGGCGTCCCCGCCAATCCCAACTTATCGGGATGGAACGGAAATCCAAGCGGTATTCTTGATTATCAATGGTTTTAGGATTTAAGTCTGGTATTTCATTTCTCCTGTTTCCCATCCCAAGCCAGCGTGTCATTCTGAGCGCAGCGAAGAATCCGAGGCAGAAGGCCGAGCCAGCGTACACATGCTTCGGGCTGCGCCCTCAGATTCCACGCTTCGCTCTGAATGACACCTCGCTTGAGATGGGTTAAGAATCCCAATCTCAACCCCGCAGCCCCTTCATCACTTCTCCCCATTTGACCAAGCCCTTCATCACGCCATGGGCCGATTTCGTGAGCATTTCGTTGGGCACAAACTTTCCCTCCGCGTTGATGAATTGGGTGAACTGCGGAACGCTCACCGCTTCGGGAATGGCAACCAGGCTTACCGCAGCCAATACGGGACGGATCATTTGTGCGGCCCGCAGCCCTGCCGCCACGCCGCCATAACTGACCAGCGCCACGGGCTTGTTTTGCCATTCGCGGTAGAGAAAATCTATCGCGTTTTTCAGCGGCGCGTTGAAGCCGAAATTGTACTCCGGCATCACAAAAATGAAGGCTTCCGCCGGAGCGATTTTGGCGCTCCAGTCTTTGGTGTGTTGTTTTTCGTATTGCTGTAAGCGCGGGTGATTCGCTTCGTCGAGAAAAGGCAGATTGATGGTGGCCAGGTCAAGCACTTCCACATCGAGTTCTGGATGTTCTTTTGCAAGCTCCTGAATCCATGCCGCTACTGCCGGACCTTTGCGGCCGGGTCGGGTGCTGGCGATGATTAGTTTTGTATTGAGCATGATGATGTTTCTTTTGTCTTTGTGGCGTCCCGTTGGAAGGGGAAAGCCTATTGTGAAGATTTCATTTCCTTCGTTTCCAATTAACGCTTCATCACTTTCAGCCTCGCCGTGCTCCCCGCCTTCTCAATCACCACCAAATACATCCCGGGCGACCAAGCCGCTGTCTGTATTTCAATTTCATATCCCCGGCTCTGATGCAGCGTTTGTTGCAAACGCCCCAGCGCATCAAAAACCTGAATCCCATGCACTGGGCGCTGGTCTTTGGATTGCAACACCACATAATCCTGCGCCGGGTTCGGGAATGCTACCCAATCAGCCGAAGCAGATTCTGGTGCGTTCGTTGCGCTAAGTTGATCCAGCCTGTACTGACTGAAAAAGCGCCAGATTTCCTGACTGGCACTGAAATCCTGATTCGTCACGCCAATATTGAAGGCTGCACCGGGCCAAGTATGCGCACCACCGATTATTTTGTAATGCTCTACCGTGCTGCCGTGGTCGCCGCCAGTGTAGAGTTGTCGCTCTGCCGTGCAGCCATCGGTCGTGTTGATATTTGGCACTTGAGTGATGCTTGGCGTTGGGTTGCAGTTGTTGAAGCCCACCCATGCGGTCATCAGCGTAGGGATGGAGACAAATGTGGAGATCGGAAAACCGGTGTAAGGCACGGTGTTGTCGGCAGTGCCGTGAATTTCCATCACGGGCACCGGCCGTACGAGATCGCAGGCATTGAGTTTGGACTGAATCATGCTGCCCGTCACGGAAGCGATGGCCGCGATGCGGTCGTTCAGTTCACAGGCCAAAGAGTAGCTCATAAAACCACCGTTGCTCATGCCCGTGCTGTACACCCGGTTTGCGTCAATGTTGTAATTCGCTTGCAGTGCATTGAGCAAATCACGGATGAAACCCACATCGTCTACATTGGAATTGCCCAAAAAGGTGTTCCAAAAGCGATTTCCCTGACCATCCAGGGTGCCATTGGGATGCACGATCAGGAAATTGGCCGTGTCGGCAATGGGGCGAAAATCCCCGTAAAACATCTGCTCCAGATTGTTGGAAGTATAGCCGTGCAGGTTAAAAACGAGGGGCACCGCGACATTTCCAGTGTACGCTGCCGGAATGTACAGCAGGTATTCGCGGGTGAGGCCGCCACTCTGGAGGGTACCCGTTATGGTAGACTGGCCAGACAAGGCTGCGGCAAGCAGAAGGCAAACTAAGGTATTCGTGATGCGCATGTTAGAATTATTTGAGCTTTTAAGTTGACTAGCTTACTTGTCCCCCAAGGCCTTGAGCACCTCTTCTGGGAGCACGGAATTAAAAAACAGCCTTTCTGCCTCACTTCCTTGGCCCTTATCGAGACGTTTGTCTTCGATCATGAACCATATAGGTGAAGCGGGATCCTTATAAGCGATAAGGGTTTTGCTTTTCAACGCAATCTGCATGGTTGAATCACCTTCCATTGTCACATTTTTTTCTCCAAACTGACTTTTCATGGCCGGGATCAGAATTGCTTTAAATTCTTCTTCTCCTTTTAAAACCATCCGCATGCTTCCGGTGTAGGGCACGAGCGCCCAATGGTACACGCCTGCCTTCTTGATTTTAGGCTTGCGTTTAGGGTCGAATTGGAAGCTGGCCATTTGAATCGTCATGTATTCGTTGTCCATGGCTTGCAACATGTTTGCCTTCAACGTATCGAACGGAACGATCTCAAACGTTTTGGGCGGCATGAATTGGAGGCTACTGTCGAAATTGAGCGCCAAAGTGTACTTTCGGTACGCCTCCAAATCCCGCGACAGCATGGTCGCCAACTCCTTCTTGCTTTGCGCCTGAAGGGTTGAAACTGTAAATAATAATGCAGTAAGAGAAAGAACTAAGTGTTTCATAATGAATGGGTTGATAAGGGTTTATGAGGGTTTATGAGGGTTGATGAGGGATATCAACCCTTATAAACCCTCATAAACCCTCATAAACCTTACTAAGCTGCGGTTTCGTCGTCCACGGTCGCTTCGGGTGCGTTGTTTTTTACCGATTCGATGCCGTTGTCGCGTGTGGCTTCGCTTTCGTACATCTGGCTATTGCCGACCACTTGGCCATTGGTGGATTTCAGTGTGAAAAAGAACTTGTCGTTGGCGGAGATTTGACGATCAAAGCGAGCGTCATCGGCGGAGTTGCTGCGTACGGATTCGATACCGTTGAGGCAGGAGGTCTTGGCGGCGTAGCCTTGGCTGGTAAGGATTACTTGGCTATTGCTGGCTTTCAGGTTGAATTGGAACTCGCCGTCTTGGCGTTGAGTTATGACAAATTTGCCCATTATTATTAAATTTAGGTGTGAAAATCAATTGTTTAGCAACGCGGCACCAATAACTTAGTCATTTTAGGTCAACCATTTTTTCATCAGACAACCCTGTTTTTCTGCGAATAGTGGGGCTGTTTAAAGAAAAATAGGGGCCGCATGATGGAACAAAGGGTGGCATCCAATGACTAAGTTATTGGTGCCGCGTTCCTTAGAAGTCCGCTTCCGTGCTAAACACCTGTTCCTCGCGCTTGGTCATCACCCCGGCTTTGGCATAATCGCCCACGCGCTTCTCGAAGAAGTTGGTTTTGCCCTGGATCGAAATCATATCCATCCACGAAAAAGGATTGGCCGTGCCATAAGCCTTCTCGCAGCCCAGCGACATGAGCAGGCGGTCGGCCACAAATTCGATATACTGGCTCATCATTTCGGCATTCATGCCGATAAGGGAAACAGGCAGGGCGTCGGTCACAAATTCCTTTTCGTACTCCACGGCTTCGGTGATGATGGCTT
>Ga0163147_10000327_pt1 | contig 74977 bp, 60 predicted proteins | sample OliLakLV19MP6G1_FD_148597 | JGI IMG/M metagenome (GOLD analysis project Ga0163147, IMG submission 148597) | Freshwater microbial mat bacterial communities from Lake Vanda, McMurdo Dry Valleys, Antarctica- Oligotrophic Lake LV.19.MP6.G1 | ecosystem: Environmental > Aquatic > Freshwater > Lake >... | reverse complement strand
AACAACCCTTACTTCATTGCTTGCATAAGTAAGACTATGACAGAATGTTGCGGAAGCTCCAAGTCCCGAAAAATAATTACAATCATCAAGCCGAACTCTGTTGTTTCTTGCTGCAGATCCTGATGGGCAGGGTTCGTTACTAACCGCACGGAAGGTTTGGGCATGGATATCCCACCCAAAAAAAAAGAGTATGGCAACTAAAGTTAGCCATTTTAAGGATTTTGGCTTAAAATGGCAGGCTGCATACCCCATTGAGACGTGAAGTATGCAGCCATTGATTATCAATTGTTTTTTCATTATTCTTTCAAGTGAATTATTCGGTGGATGGTGCGGTGCCCCCGGTCGGTTTCGATCAATAATTGGTACATGCCAGCTGGAAGCAGGAAATCAGTGTCCCATGCTTCCAAATGATGTCCTGCGTCTACATTTATGTTTCGAAGCAAAATAGGCCGCACTGCTACATCGTAAACGCTCATTTGCACCTTTGAATTGGTCTGTGAGGTTAATGAAACATACAATTTTTTGTCGAAAGGATTCGGATAAACAATGGACTCAAATGTCTCATCTCCTTCATTTTTACTTCGTCTGGTTGTTAAAGTCGGTGCGCTTGTTGTAGCCTTCTCAGTGGAATCACCTAAAAATGCCTGCTCTGCCTGATCACTACCCGAAGTTAGGCAAGCTGGACATTCCACAGCCATATCACAACTAATATCTTCAAGTAGTAGTTCAAGCACAGTACAATTTTCGTAGCAAACATCCACCAAATCACATATTCCTCCTGGTCGGCGCAAAATACAGACAATTGACGTCCCCGGGATTTCTGTAATAAGCTCCCCTGTCTCTATGCAAACATAATCATAAGAACAAACGCTTTCATTGTCCTCAACCATACACGTACATTCAGTTGGACAAAGACCTTCAGACTGAGGCGGTGTTGGCGGATCAATATTGCTTTGACAATTGAATTCAACATAAACCGGCCAGCTAGGCGGATCAAGAGTAGACCCCGGGTATATAGGAAAAGGAAGCGTTGCGCTACCGATTCCTGCTATTGTTCCCGCAGGAAAATAACATGCACATCTGTTATCTCTTTGGAATAATGACGAAGTCCAGTTTGGAGGCACATCAATAGTTAACAAAGGATTTGCACCTGCTAAATGAATCATACCTCCCCCTCCACAAGGGTTATTGGGGTCAGTCGGCACATACCTCAATGGCTCTCTTAGAATATCTTCTGAGTTTAGGCAATCGTTTTCGTTAAGAAAAGGAATATTGCAGGTTCCACATTCTTCATAATAATAGTTAGCCGTGAACGGTTCCACTCCATAATCGCTAATGATATAACCATAGACCGGATGAATCCAGGCACGTCCAACCCATTTTGCAGGGTTTGTTGCCATTCCAAAATTTTTACACGCCGTTGTGATACATCCAAAGGCATCCCTTATTGTTACACAGTATTCTCCCGGGCTATTATCATCTATCTCAATACGCTCTAACGATCCCGAAATTGTATAATAACTACCCTGGAACGCTAAACCAACATAACCGGATTCAAGAACTTCTCCTTCGGGATTCGTCCATTCCACATAGATAGATGTCCCTTGAAGAACTGATGATGGAGATGTAATAATTTTCCCTAAAATCAATCTTGGTTGTGGATCAAACCACCCGCCATCCAAGCACTGATTTACAGCATTAAAAACAACAGTAAGGTCGTGTTCACAATAGTTTAAAGTATATTCAAATACAGCTTCTGCGCCACAAAAATCAGTCACGGTTAACTGGTAAGTTCCACTTTGGGTCAATCCTGAAATATGTTGCGTATTCGCGGAAAAACCGCCAGGCCCTGTCCAAGAAAACTGATATGGTGTGGTTCCACCTGATACTCCCGGGCTTAATGCGCCTCCTCCCGGGGAGCTTAAAGGAGTTACCAGATTGGGGTTAATGAAAATTCCAAGATTTGAATTATTAAAAATATGAACAAAAAAAGCTACGCATTACCTGGCATCCTTTCCCATCGGTTACCGTAACCGTGTAAGTCCCGGAGGCCAAATTGGCTATATCTTCGCTTGTGGCACCATTGCTCCATGCAAAACTAAATGGTGGTTGATTCCCGTTTATACTGATCCCGATACTTCCGGTTTCCGTGTCTAAAAAATAGTTTGGCTCGAGTTGCTCCATAGAGGATCCTTCAATAAAATCCTGATTAATGGTCAGGGCGCTGCTCGCCTCTACCACTTCGGCGGAAGTTGTTCGAGAACAATTGAAAATATCTGTTGCTGTAACACTATATATGCCATTCGCCAGATCGGCGATATCCTCGGTGGTCTCTCCTGTATTCCAAAGAAATGAAAGGCCCATTGCGATACCATCTATTGTTAAGTCTACATATCCATTTTCGTTTTTACACAGCGCAGGCTCTGATATGGCTACAAGTTCCCATTGAGGGTTTTCGATATTAAAAGAACTGGTGAATGCACAATTCCCGTTCGAAATGGTCACCGCATGAGTCCCTGCTGAAAGCCCGGATACGTCTTCCGTGGTCGCACCCGTACTCCAGGCATAAGTCAGCGTTCCACTGTTGGTGGAAACACTAAGATCAATCGCGCCGGTCTGACCAGATGCACAAATATGGGTGAGGTCGGTTTCATTGATCTGGATGGATGTACTGGCGGAGATTGTTCCTGCGCGTCCAAATCCAACACCTGCTCGCTTGTGACCACCGCACAGGTCTCCGCTGTGCAGCCATTGCCATCGCTGACAGTGAGGCAGTATTCGCCGGGGGCGAGGTTGTTCACAAACTCGGTGTCCGCGCCGGTACTCCAGAGGTAGGTATAAGGCGCGGTGCCGGTGGTGATTTCCGTGAGGGTGATGACGCCGTTGTTGGCACCAGTGCAGGCGGGTGCGGGCGTCAGGAGGAGGGGGTCTATGACGGGGCATTCGCCGACTTCAGTGGTGAGGGTGACGGCGCAGCCGTAGGCGTTGAGAACAGCGACTTCATACAAACCTGGCACAGTCATATCCTCCGGGTTTTGCTCGGTAGAGGCGTAGCCCTCCGGGCCAGACCACTGAAAGGTGAACGGGCCGGCAGTGCCGTTGGCGATTATGGTGACGCCGCCGGGGGAGGTGGGGCCGCAGATGCAGTGAACCTCAGATATGCTGATTTCGGCGGTGGCAGTGGTGAACGCCAAGAGGAAAAGAGCAAGGGAGAGGATATGGGTTTTGAAATATTCCATGTTGTTCGTTTTTGGTTGTTCCAATTGATGATTACCCGTCTTTAGTCCAGCCTATTGGGATTGGCAAAATAGCCCATGATCCGAATGGCATTTGTACGGAGGCGTTTCCCGTCTTCTCTGTTTTGGTCACTGTGATCCCGGTACCAGATGAGCAGCTCGTCCCGGCATTTTTTACAGCCTCTTGTAATTTCATCAAGCAGCCGACCGTATAAATTGGCACGGTATTCTTCAATTATTCGTTCTTTCAAGACGGCTTCAATAGAAGGCAGGAAACTCCAGTCAGGCTTACTATCCATTAAAACAGTAAAACAGAAATAGTCAGGCTTGTAGGTATAATAAGATCTCCATCCGTACATCCCTGGATCTGAAGGCCAATACAATAATGTGTCTAAATTTTTTATCAAAAAATCTAACCCCTCAGAGTGGCGGGAGGCGGCTATTTTTTTCACAGCAGCAATCTGGTCTATATAAGAGACCTGAAGATTTTCAGCTATTGATATTAATTCTTTAACTGATTTTGAAGCAAGGTTTATCCCTTCCTCAAGCAGTGCGCTATTCCTCCCCAGTACTTCTGATTTGTCTATGTACATATAGCCACTGCCCTCAATTTCTTCTCCCCTGTCTTCCAAATAAGCACTCAAACGGGTCAGGCTGTCTCTCTGGGTCATGGAAAGTGTTTTGTCGCTTTGCAGCATAGCCAATATGCTGCGCGATTCTTGTCTCATTCCAACACCTATGGAAGATATGGAGTCTCTCGTTTCCTTGTCTTTTAGAATAATGGCATACGCTTCTGTGGCGATCTGCATGACGCTATCTCTTTTTTTTGCTGACAAGGTCGTGTCTTCGAGCACTGGTACAAGTTGCCTGTATTTCTGATAGGCTGCTTTCACTTTTTCATCCATCTGAGCCATGCATAAAACAGGCAGCACGAGAATAATAAAATTGCAAATTGTTTTCATAAACTACAGAATTGTCTTAATTAACTAAAAATTGGAAAGTGTAGGGTCTATGGTGAAAATAAGTCGTCCAGGAGCAATTTTGCTTTTCCTGCCATTTACAGGATCATTTGTTCTAAATACATTAAAAGCATAACTATCTCCTGTTGTGTAAGGCGTATTGCCTGCTTCAGTTCCTCTCTTAATGGTAATTTTCAACTGGCTGTTTTCAAACACCCAGGAGCCAGTTGAACCATTATGCCCTGTTGTGTCAATCGGAATTATTGTACCATTATCATTAGCAAAAATCTCCCAATAACTGTCCCCTGAATTCAGGATGAATTTTACATTGTAACCTCTGGTCTGTGATGCTGGTGTCAGTTCAATTTCAATTTTTCCTTTTGCCCCTCCCATTCCGTATTTCCCTGGCTCACAATAAGATGCCGGCGCAGTTGTTGTATCTATCACCAACTTATTGTCAGATCCTCTTTTATGATAGTGAATACAATGCCATTCGTAACGCCCGGATGCACGAGAACCGACAAGAGCATCTCCTTCTTCAGGGAAATTTGCAAAATTAACTCGTACAAATTCTGAAAAAGTTGACTTGGTAAGACGAAAGGCAATATGAATGTCCGGCCTCGCTGTTCCATCTACTTTTATCAGGTTAGACGCGTTGTCAAAAGAGTACAAGAGCATAGAATCCGGATGTTGCGTTGAAGATGGCAAGCGTACATCTTCGTCTTTCTGATTGCCATCATCATTTGGAAATTCATTGTCCCTCTGAGTATGTCTATTGGGATAACTAGGATGAGGCGGCTCCCAGGGAAAGAGATACGGATGTTTTCTGCGCGCAAGTTGCAACTGTCCAGTAGGGGAATACTGGTCAGGAACAAAAGGAGTGCTAATGCCGGACCTGTATGTAGCAGAAATTACCCTTTTCTGTCGGGCAATGTCAAAACGTATCCCAGCAGAATCGGCGAGTATGTCAGCACCTCTGGGATATACTCTGTATTCTACCAGATGGCGCCCTCCTAAACGCTTGTTTTTATTGGATTGATCCCCTTGCCCCGGTATATTCAGACCTGTTATTCCTTTTGCACTGGGGCCATAGCCATACAGGGTAGTATCCTCTGCTACATCTTGGTTATTTAACCTATAGATAAACAAAGATTCATCAAAATAATTAAGATTGGTGGTATCAGTAGGCATGCCCACTGTTGGCTTTTTGCTCCGCGCATACCATCCTCTCGTCTGCTCTGCCCAAATCGCTGTCGCTTTCACCGTATCCCGTTGCTTTAGATACTCCAATTGAAACTCAATATCCCGGACTAAATTACTTTTTGCGATGGCTTCAATGTACAAAACCATCGTATCCATCGAAAAGCTTAAGCCAGGGGAATTTAATGTCACGACGTTACCCGGCATGGAAACTTCTGTTCCTTTGAAGGGCTGACTCCACAGCTTAGCATTGCCGGATTTTTTGCGCAATTTTATCGCCGATGCAGGTATGCCAGCATCCTTTCGAATCACCAATTTCATCAAATCAATCTCGTTCCTTCCGACCACACTGTTATTGACTGGCCGAACGTCATTGTCCAAATGATCCGCTAATTCTGTTGTATCGCCCGGCATGTAATCCCCATCCGTATTATTCAGATTAGCCACCGTCACTGCCCCAATACGCACTTCGCGATCTTCTAAAATTGGCTGCCCGCCCGACCACGATGTGTTACTTACCCAGTCATACAAGCCATTGTAGATCGTCAAATCCACTGATGTCGCCGCACAATACGGCACTTCAATCTCCTCCACTGCAAAACATCCTCCCGCATCCTGCACCGTCACGCTGTACGTGCCGGGTTCGGTCACAATTAAGCTCGACCCCGTGCTGTTGTCCGACCAAAGATAACTCACAAACCCAGCGTTGGCCTGTAAGATCAGCGTGTCTTCGCAGAGTTGGGCGGGGGTGGGGCTTACTTCCAGGGTTACCTCGGTGCAATAAGCCAATTCCACTTCTTTGGAAGCACTGCAACCGTTGGCGGCCGTGACCGTCACCCGGTAGGAGCCGGGCATTTCCACGGTGATGGCATGCCCCGTTGCACCAGTTGACCAGTTGTAGACGGGATAGGTTTCCACGGTACTCAATGTAATTGGTTCGACAGAGCAGACATTGTTGCGGCTGCCCGGCGTCACCAGACCAGGCGGCGTTTGCTGGCAAATCGCCGGATTTGGGGGCGTGATTTCTACCGACGGCAACGGATTAACCGTTATGATAACGGTGTCGCTGCCCACTAAATTACCCTGGTCGTCGGTGATGTAGATGAGATGTAAGTGGTGGTCGTATCCGGGCAAACCTCGGGATACGGCGAATAGGTGGAGCTGATGTTCTGGTCAGGAAACCAGCGATAGCACAAGCCGTTGTCTTCGGAAAGCGGCAGGCAGCCAATGTACACGCATTCCCCCTCACATATCGTCTTATCCTCCCCCGCCCACGGGCAGCCCGCCGGCAATTCCTCATCATCCGTCACCGTCACCGTCATGGCCGTCGCTTCGCCCAAAGTAGCTCCGCCGGTCAGGTTTTGCAGTTCAAGGGTGTAGGTATGGTTCAGGTCGGGTTGGCCGTTGGCGGGTTCGAGTTGCAGGGTAAAACACTGCGGTGTTGGGTCGCCCGCAAGAAAACTCAGGGTTTGGGTGGTGAAGCTGCTCAGGTGCGGGTCGGCGCTGCCAGTTAGGGCAACTTCCGCAGTAAAGGCAAACGTGGGGTTAGTGATTTGGACACAAACCTCAGCAGATTCGTTATTGGGTTCTGATAAGTTGATTTCTGATACTTCAAAAGAAAGCTCTGGAACGGGCAAGGCACGGCGCTCCAATTTAAAGTGGTCAAAATAGGCATAAAAAAATGACGGGGAAGACCCCTCACTAGCAGCCGCTATTAAATAATACTGCCCCGCAGAAGGCACGGTAAATACATTGCTAACCTTATTGGAAAATGCATTGAAAGGTGCGGTAAGAGAAAAAACGTCACTAACATTCGTACCCGTCCAAGTATTCGCAGTACCCCGGCGGAATATGACTTTTTTGCCCGAAGACGAAGCCCGAATATCCCAACTAAAGCGGTACTCGTAGGCAGGGTCAAGCTCCGCACTAAAGGCAGCATATTGACTGATACTGTTCAAATAACTCCTCGCCTGGCCCCCGGCGGCACTGAATCCTGACTGCGTAAAATGAACTATTTGACTGAAATCGTTTGTCGCTCCGGAAAAGTCTTCAGTCTTGATCGTCTCCCAGTTTTGACTTTGTGCAAAGCCCGGGAGCAAAAACGCCACAATGATAAACAAAAAATTGATTATCAAGGAATTACCCCCCCCCGAAAAACCAAAAGAGTTGCTGTTCAAGAGCAGGCGCGCGCTGGTTTGTTTTGGATGATTGGATGTCATGAAGGTTTGGTTTTTATATCGTTTTATGATTGATCTAATCTTTACCACCTGTTGTCAACAGACAGAAACGATGGGGTGCGCAACAAGCGGTCAACGCTGTTGCTTCCCATACGATTATCAGCCTTCCTTCCGGAAGGTTGCCCAATTTTGTTCGTGTTTGTTGTAATTCGTTAGAAGACAGCTTATTCTATCTACAAATGCTCAAAAAAATATGAAGCTGTTTATTTTCTTCTAACTGTTGTGTGTGTTCTTAAGTGCAAGGATAGGAAAACAAAGTGTACACCAAAATTTTGGGGCGGTTTTAACAGGTTAAGTTTTTTGGTTGTTTGCTGTCAGGCGGAGCAGAGCCAATAGGACACGCGAGGCAGGCGCCTCAGCGTCAGTCAGGTTTTGCAATAAACGTGACTGTTTTTTGGTTTTTTTTTATTACTTTGAAAACCGCAGGCGCAAGCCCAAACCAGGCGACAAAGACTGTGTGGCGGGATTTATGTCTAAACGCGGTTGCACCTGTAAGCTCAGGTCATCGCCAATATCGAAGTCCATCAGGTGGGCATCTGTATAGGCTTCTACGCCTTGCAGGGCGTAAACCAGAAACATACCAATGTAGGAAAGCTGGGTATTTTTATCAAATCCATCGCGCAACGTACGCAATGTGAGTGTATTATCAATTTGTGTACCACTATATTCATGGGGTTCCCCTTTCAATTTCAACTCAAGAGCCGTTTTAAGACTCCGGTATCTCGTTTGGTTAAAGTCAATTGCATAAACGATGCCGCCCATCGCAGCATAAACGATCGGAACTTTCCAGTAGCGCCGGTTGTACACTTGCCCGCCTCCGGGAATAATCGCCCACATCAGAGATTTTTTAGGAACCGGCAAAAATTTCTTTTGGATAGGAGCAGGCGTGTCGGGCACAGAATCCTGAACCTGAACGGGCGCAGTCTGAGCTTCAATCCGGGCAGGTGCCAGGCATAGTAGGAACCAAAACAGCAAAAGCAGCGGTAATTTCATAAACCATAAACGTTTTGGGCGCGCCCAAAGATGTTCTGCGCCGTACTTTTACGAATCCGTTCACTGCTCTACACAACGATAAAACTCCGTCAGTTGGTCGGCGGTATCAAAAGGAATCAAAATTTGGCCCTTGCCATCGTCATCTAATTTGATCTGAATACGACCCGATCCAAAAAACGCCCGAAAATCGGCAAGGATGGCATCATAGTCAGAAGTCAGTTTACCGGGTGCTGCCAACTTTTCAACAGGTGCCTTTTTTTGAGATTTACCGGAATAAGCTTTTACCAATTTTTCCGTGTCGCGCACCGACATGCCTCTGCTCAGCACTTCTGCCAAAGCTTCTTTTTGCAGCAATTTATCCTCAATGCTGGCAATGGCGCGCGCATGCCCCATGGAAAGTTCATTGTGCCGGATCGCCTCGATGACCTCGATGTGCAGATCCAGCAGGCGGAGGTAGTTGGTGATGGTACTGCGCTTTTTTCCTACCCGCTCCGCCAATCGCTCGTCGGTCAGGTTGCATTCTTCTTTGAGCCGATGGTAAGTAATGGCGACTTCGATCGCGTTGAGGTCTTCGCGTTGTATGTTCTCAATCAACGCCATTTCCAGCATTTCCTGGTCGTTGGCGATGCGGATGTACGCGGGCACTTCCGTCAGCCCCGACAATTTCGAGGCGCGCCAGCGGCGTTCGCCGGAAATAAGCTGGTATTCGCTGGGGCTCAGCCGCCGAACCGTAATGGGTTGGATGAGACCGTGTACCCGAATAGAGGCTGCCAATTCTTCCAACGCATCGGGATCAAACTCTTTCCGCGGCTGATCGGGGTTGGCTTCAATTTCCCCAATCGGGATCATCGCAAAGGTATGCGACAGCTCGCGCACCACCTCCGCCGGGTTTTCCCGGATCGCATCGTCCATTTTGGTCGAAAAAAGGGCGTCAATGCCCGATCCAAGTTGCTTCATGCCGACTCTTACTACTTGTTTAGCCATTGTATCACTAATTAGTCTGTCTTTATAGTCCGATAGCTGCGTTATGTGAAGGCATAAAACTGGTCATTTACCCAAGTAAAATCTCATTTTTGTGCCTTCACATGCCTTGCTCTCGAACTCTAAAGCTCAGACAAGGTAATATACACAAATTATGCACCGACTACTGCGTGACCTACGGTAGCCGGATCATTATTCTTAGCCAAAAACTCATTAGCCAAATTTAGGAAATTGACACTTCCGCTTCCCCCGGCATTAATCAACACGACTGGCATGTGCATGTTGGGGGCCTCTCCGATTTTGGAGTTCCGGTGGATGATCGTGTCGTATACCTTGCCCTGAAAAATTTCCCGCACCTTGCTAATGACCACATTGGCCAAACGCAGCCGACTGTCGTACATTGAGAGCAAAATTCCTTCTATCTTTAAGTCAGGATTGAGGTTTTTTTGAACCAAGCGAATGGTGTCCTGGAGTTTGGACAACCCTTCCAGTGCAAAAAACTCGCATTGCACGGGCACCAGTACTGAGTCAGAAGCCGTGAGGGCATTCAACGTGGTGAGGCCCAGGGAAGGAAGGCAGTCAATGAACACGTAATCGTATTCATCTTTGACCTTATTGACGATGTCCCGCAGCACATATTCACGTCGGGGGCGGTTGACCAATTCGATTTCTGCGCCCACCAAATTAATGTGGGACGGCATGATGTGCAAATTGGGCGTATCCGTTTCGTAAATGGCTTCAGCCGGATCCAACTCGTTGATGATGCAATCGTAAATGCTGGTCTCCACCACATCAGAAGTTAATCCCACGCCGGAAGAAGCGTTGGCCTGTGGATCTGCGTCAATGAGCAAGACCTTTTTTTCCAAAATAGCAAGGCATGCTGCCAGATTGATGGCCGTTGTTGTTTTGCCGACGCCGCCTTTCTGGTTGGCTATGGCGATCACTTTTCCCATTTACCTGATGTTTTATCGAAAATGATAGGTGAAGTTAATGGATTCTTCATGACTTCACCTGTATAAGGAAGTTCGTTGCGAAATGCCCACGCTACAATTCCATGCTTCCGCCAACGGGAAGCAAAATTAACGATTTTCCCCTATCCGAGAAAGCTTTTTTTACGACATCGTGATCAATCTTGATGTACCCAAAAGTATCGTAGTGGCATCCGATGATCGTATTGCACCGAATGAAATCACTTGCAATCAAGGCATCCGCGTAATCCATTGTAAAATTACCGCCAATGGGCAATATAGCAAAGTCGAGCGAAGGGCAAGTCATTGGAATCAACTGCATGTCCATCGTCAGGGCCGTGTCACCGGCAAAATAGAAGGAACATTCTTCATTCCACACAACAAACCCGCCGGGGTTACCCCCATACGAACCATCCGGAAGCATGCTTGAATGCACCGCATTGACGTACTTGACCTTCCCGAAATCGAAAGCCCACTTTCCGCCGTGGTTCATGGTATGCCCCTTCAACCCTTGTTTTTCATACCAGGTTACAATTTCATAGTTGGAAACAATGGGCGCGCCGGTGCGCCGAGCAATCGCAGCGGCGTCGGCCACGTGGTCGCCGTGCCCGTGCGACAACAGGATGCAATCTGCAGGAATACGGTCTACCGCTATGGCGGCAGCCAGTTCATTCATGCTGATGAACGGATCGAAAAGTAAGTGGCGACCCATCGTTTCGATGCCGAAAGAAGAATGGCCGTAGTAGGTGATTTTCATGTTTGTGCACTTTAATTAAAGCCCGTAAAGATAGCAGACCCGTTTTTTATTTACCAAGACACATTTTATCTTTATTTTCGCAGTTGGGTGCGACGCTGTTTTCACCACAACCAAATTACACTTTCTTAACCGGATACGACAACCTAACCAAATTTATGAATCGAATTGTAACGCTGGATGAGTTCATCATCCGAAGACAAAAGGATTTTTCTTTTGCCTCAGGCGAGCTGACCGGCTTGCTCCGCGACATTGGTGTTGCGGCCAAAATTGTCAACCGGGAAGTCAACAAGGCTGGACTCCTCAACATCCTGGGGGTGGCTGACTCGCAAAACTCAACCGGCGACGTCGTTCAAAAACTCGATCTTTATGCCAACGACAAACTGATCGAATGCCTGAAAAACAGCGGAGAATGTTGCGGTGTCGCTTCGGAAGAGTGCGAAGAGTTCATCGCCATTCCGCCTGTTGACGACAAACCTTCCAAATACGTTGTCGTGTTCGACCCGCTCGACGGCTCTTCCAATATTGACGTAAACGTTTCAGTCGGCACCATTTTTGGCATTTATCGCCGCGTGAGCGACCCGACAGACCCCTGCGCCATCGAAGATTTTCTGCAGCCAGGCAACCAGTTAGTCGCCGCCGGATACGTGCTGTATGGCACGTCTACCCTGCTCGTCTACACCACCGGGCGCGGGGTGAACGGGTTCACGCTCGACCCAACCATCGGCGAGTTTTGTCTTTCTCACCAAAACATTCAGATTCCGGCTCGCGGCAATTATTATTCAGTCAACCAGGGTTACTACCTTAAATTTGACCTCGAAATGCGCCGCTACATTGACCACTGCTCGGATATGAACCTGATGCTGCGGTACATTGGCTCGATGGTGTCGGATATTCATCGCATTCTTTTCCAGGGTGGGATCTTTTTGTACCCCAATACCCGCAAGTACCCGCAAGGAAAACTGCGCATCGTCTACGAATGCAACCCGTTGTCGTTCATCGTAGAACAAGCTGGCGGCAAGGCAATGACCTGCCAATTGGAACGAGTCCTTGATCTGGAAGTGAACCACCTGCACCAGCGCGCCACCATTGCCATGGGATCGCCGGATATGGTGGATGAGATGAAGGAGTTTGTGCAGCGGTATAGCGCGACACCGATTTTCGGAAAACGGTAGGATGGTTGAGCGTTCTTCGTTGAGCGTTGTTCGTTAACGATTACTCCTGATCAAATTACGTCATCCCAACGAACAACCTACAACGCTTAACGAACAACAAATAACCAGTAAATATTAACCACTTATCCAAACTCACTCACCGAAGAAAGATCGCCGCCAAAAGCGAAATACACCCCCATGGCCAGCAATGGCGCGAGGGTGGATACGATCATCAGGTAGTAGTACCAGCGCGGCACTTTGCTCCGTTCGATCAATTCTACGGCCAACGCCACCAGCAAAATCAGCAGACAGATTCCTGCAAAAATGCTACTGAGCACCAGCGCCAGGTAGCTGTTAAATACCCAGATCAGCAAATAAACGACGACTTGCGCCAAAAATATTTCTATCAGCCTCCGATTGGTCATCCCTGTAGTTCTTTTTTTATAATTTGATGAACACTTTTTGACCCGCTATGTTAGGTCTTTGATTCGCAAAAATGCTAATGTTTTTTGTTTGTTTATACTTTATACAAGGTGCTTCCCTTTGGCGAAGCGCCTTTTTTTTGTGCATCAAACCAATCATCGTAAAACATAGCCATCCTGTTTTAACCGATCCACCACCTTCTTGATGGCATCGCTCTGCGTTTGTTGCCCCGAAACCGTCGCGTCAAACGTATTGATCCAAAAATAAATATTTAGCTCTACGATACTCCCGGTGACTTGTCCGAGGACGACATTGGGCGGCCGCTCGTCGCCCAGAACGCCGGGAACCGAATGAAGCGTCTCCAGAATAGAAGCCATAGCCTTTTGTAGATCAGCGTCGTAGTTCAACCCGACCTTAAATTGCTGGCGCAAAAAACCATCAATGGTGAAATTGTAAATGGGCTGGCGCAAAATCAGACCATTGGGAACGAAAACATCTTTGCCGTCCAACGTTTTGATTTGGGTGTCGCGCAGGTTCATTCCTATAATTTTGCCTTCTACTCCGGCAACCTGAACCGTATCCCCCATCCGGTAAGGACGTTGAAAAGTCATCACCATCCCAGCCAAAAAGTTTTCGCCGATGTCTTTAAAAGCAAAGCCAATGATGAAAGCAGTTACGCCAGCGCCGGCTAAAAGGCTGGTCGCAGCACCTCCCAACCCCACGGCTTTGAAAGCGATTAAAATACCGATAATGATCGGCAGATAACCTGTCATTCGCGAAACGAAATCTGCCATAAGCGGATCATCCGTGCGCTTGCGCAGCCTGTTTTTTGCAATTTTCCGAAGGTTGACTGCGATAAAATAGAACACCAGCAGCGTTAGGATCGCTACGGCCAATCGCGGGAGTAAGGCAATGAAGCCGTCGTAATACGTGTAGAGGTGCTTCATAAGGTCGTTCCAAAATTTATCCATAAGTGTGATTTTTAGTGAAGATAACAAATACCTTTACCTGCGCCTAAACGCAAGTCAGAAATGGATCTATTACAGGAACTTCAAGAAAAATACATTCAGGAATTCGCCAACAATGTTCCGTTTGGCGAATTTCTACTCAATATCCTCATCACGGCAGCGCTGGCCTCCTTATTGCGCCTTTTTTATGTTCGCTTTGGCCAGACACTCTCCAACCGGCGCAAATTTGCAGCCAATTTCCTGCCGCTGGCTTTAGGAACCCTGCTCATCATCATGATCGTCAAATCGTCTATCGCTTTGTCTCTGGGTTTAGTTGGAGCATTGTCCATCGTGCGCTTCCGGGCGGCCATCAAAGATCCGGAGGAACTGACTTACCTCTTCATCGCCATCGGAATCGGGCTGGCAGGCGGCGCCAATCAGCCTGTGCTGGCGGTGGTCACGTTCAGCATCATCGTGGCCTTGTTGTTCCTCAGCCTGAAAATTGCAGGCAAAGGGGCAGCCCGGCGTGAAGGCGCTTATTTTATCCACATTCGTACCGAGTTGGACAGCGTGCAAACGGTTTCAAAAATCCTGACAGATGCCCTGCCTTATGTGGATCTGAAACGAATGCATGCACCCGGAAAAGGATTGGAACTTTCTTTTCTCTGCAAATTTGATTCGCTGGAACAATTAGAAAAAGTAAAAACAGAACTCCAGACCCTTTCTCCGGGGAGTACACTTTCCGTCGTTGAGCAACCCGATCTGGCATGATTCTTTCCGATAAATACCGCTCCAAACGCCGCCGGCAGGAAAAACGGGTGCTGGCTATTGCCGGGCTGTTGTTGTTTGTTGCCGGGTTGATTTATGTTGTCGTTCAGGCGGTCAACAGCAGCCAGGTCTCCTCGCCAAACCGGGTTTATTGCGATGCAGAAACGGTGCGTGGTAAACATTTCAAGGGACACGGCGGCCTATTTTCAAACAGCGCCAGCCAAAGTCCGGAACGCGCGCGCTCCGGTGGTCATTCCTGCAAGGTGCCCAAAGGCGAAGGCATCCAGTTCGGTTTCGGCTACGAATGGCAAGGCGCTAAGGCCGGCGAACTTTTCACCGTTTCGGTATGGCGTTTTAAGAACCCCGGCAACGAGGGCAGTTTGGTGGTTCGAGCGGATGACGCACTCTATTTTGAAGCAAACACCCCCGTGGAAATGGATGGCCAGGGTTGGGAAAAATTGGAAATCCGTTTTCACATCCCATACAACAAGCCGGTAGACAAAGTAAGGGTCTACGTTTATGCCAGCGGACAAAAAGCCATCTTTTTTGACGACTTATTGATGGAAAAAACGGCAACGCTCCCCGAAGGCCATTTCCGTCCGGAGGCGTTGCACCTTCAAATTTCAGATAAAGCCATGGCAACCCTGCGCGAAAAGCGCGAAGCCGCCCTTCGCAACGGCGTACTCGAAAATAGCGACGACGGATGGGTAGGTGGCAGAATTATGGACAGTGCAGGCGTTGAAATCCCGGTGAACCTGCGCCTGAAAGGTGACCGATTGGAACACATAGAAGGCGAAAAATGGTCGTTCCGCCTGCGCGTCAAAGCGCCAAATGCATGGAAAAGAATGATTTCTTTTTCGGTGCATACGCCTGCGGCACGTTATTTCCTGCACGAATGGCTTTTGCACCGATTTTGGGAAAAAGAGGGGTTGCTGACCACCCGCTATGATTTCATCGAGTTGTTCCTGAACGGAAAATCGCTCGGAATTTATGCCTACGAAGAACATTTTGAAAAAGAACTGCCCGAATTCCGGCAACGGCGGGAAGGCCCCATTGTAAAACTCAACGAAGACGGCTTCTGGGCGGGAATCGAGCGGCAGCTGAACCACCACGGCTACACGCGTTCCGAAGCCGCACATACCATCATGGAAAAAGAAAATGCCGACATTGGCACTTTCCGGGAGGACAAGATCGCTGGCGCCCCTACCCTTTCCAAACAATACGAACAGGCTCGTGAACTGCTCCACCAGTTTCAGTTTGGGCTGAAGCCCCCCGCCGACATTTTCGACCTCGAACGCTTGGCGAAATTCTATGCCATCAGCGATGTCCTGAGTGCCTACCACGGCATCATCTGGCACAACCAGCGCTTCTATTACAATCCGGTGACCAGCCGTTTAGAGCCTATCGGTTTCGATGGCTACGATGGCACGCCGAACCGACAATACACCTTCCTGGGTCAGGGCGCGCTTGATCCGGCGACCATGGACGCCCGAACAGCCTTTGCCTATTTATTTCAGGATGAGGTATTTGTAGCAAAATACATTCACTACCTATATCAATTTACCTCATCCGCTTATTTGGATCATTTTTTAGATGAAAACGCGGCAGGCTGGGCGTCCCGCCTGCAATGGCTACAGATGGAATTTCCGGATTACCAGCCCGATCTGTCTAAAATTGTGGAACAGGCCGCTTATCTGCACTCTTTGATTTTGCCTTTTTCGGAAGGGAGTCTGAAAACTTTTACACAGAGAACTGCCGGTGGCAAAAAACAAGTCCTGGTCGGCAATGCGCATAGTTTGCCCATTCAGGTCACCGGCTATGGTTATGGCTCTCAAAAGCAAGCGGCTGCTTTGAATGTGATGTTGCCGGGCCAGTCGCCACGCTATTTGCTGAGCCGCATCCAGCGCGACGCTGCCGTCAGCGACCTGAACAGCGTACGGTTTTTGTACCAGTTCGCAGCGCAATTCCAGAGCATCCGGCACTACGAAACCCTGGATCTGCCGGTGGCTGCCACGCATCTTTTTTTCAAGATTCCAGGTGTGGATTCTGCCTTCAGCGCCCCCGTTTCTAAATGGAAAAGACCGGAAAACGGCACAACAGCGCAGCGCTTGTTCGCCAAGGCGAAGCCTGTGAGCAATACTTACTGGGTGGTGGAAGGCAAAACCATCCGTTTTCGCCCGGGCGCACACCGCATCGCTTCGGATGTAATCATTCCCGAAGGGTTTGATGTGTTTTTTGGCGGTGGCGTGACGCTTGATTTGGTCAACAAAGCCAGATTTATCTCGCGTTCGCCGGTGCAAATGATTGGTTCGGAAGATGCCCCGATAAAAATTCACTCCTCCGACCGGAGCGCACAGGGGTTTACAGTGTTGCAGGCCGGGGCGCGCTCTATCCTGAAACACGTTGTTTTTGAAGACCTGAATACCCTTAGAGAAGATAGTTGGATCTTAACCGGCGCTGTAAATTTTTACGAATCAGAGGTGCATTTCTACCGCTGCGTTTTCCATAGAAACCACTGTGAAGACGCGCTAAACGTCATTCGCGCTTCTTATAAAATGGATTATTGTCGGTTTGTTGAAACGCATTACGACGCGTTCGACAACGATTTTTGCAAAGGTGAAATCAACAATACGACTTTCCTGGACATCGGCAACGACGCCATGGATTTTTCGGGTAGTATCGTCACCATTCGCGATTGCAAAGCCACCCGTTGCACCGACAAAGGCATCAGCGTGGGAGAAGAAAGTGACGTGACCGTACTAAACGCTATTATAGAAAACGCAAATATCGGCGTGGCATCCAAGGATTTATCCACCCTCTACATCCGCGACATCACCCTCAAAAACTGCGAACAGGGTTTTGCTGCCTATCAAAAAAAACCGGAGTTTGGCGGCGCGCACATCGTGGTGGAAAGTTATAAAGCAGAAGGCGTACGACGGCTGTATGCGATTTCAAAGGGGTGTAGTTTGCAGTTGGGGGGGCAGCGAATATTGGGGGAGGGGCAGAAATGATGCGCTTGTTATTTCGCCCCAATAATTGATGGTCAATTAGTTATCTAAAGTTAAAGTTTGTATTGTGCTTTCGGGTAGATCAAGAAAATTTGAAATTTGAAACATACGAAGTGCAAAATTTGGATCGCGATACCCCTGCACCTCAACATGAACCAGACACCAATGTTCCTCTCCATTTTTTAACCAAACCCGAAACAGTTTGTCTGCATGACGCCTTGCTCACACCATCTTCTCCAACGTATTCAAATTCCGAACGGTCACGCTGCTTTTGTACTTCGCCTTTGCGCTGGCTTTTGAAAAAGGCGTGTCGGTGCTTTGGCCGATGAGGACTTTCCAGTAAATCACGTTGTTGCCAGCCATGATGTTGGCAGATTCTTCGCCCAAGGTGGCCGCAATGGCCCGGAGCTCCTCAAAAACAGCCGGCTTGTCAATAAAAATAACATAGGCGTGGTGGCCTTCGTCCCGCGTCATTGGGTATTGAGCAATGATATCCGCCAGGTCGTCAAACGGGTATAACAAGACGTAAGCGTGGTAATGAAAGGTTTCCGAAAGCGCCTTTTCCAATAGGGGCTTTAGCTCTCCGTGTGCTTTCGGGGATTCAAAAACGACGTTTCCAGTTTGCAAATATATTTTAACTTCTTGGAAACCAATCTCTTCAAACATAGATTTCAAGTCGGCCATTTTGATGCGAATGTTCCCGACGTTGATGCCCCGTAGAAATGCGATGTATTTGGCCATAGCTGATTTGATGAGTACCTATTTCTCTGAAATATTCCACAAAATTACCATCGCCGTCCAGATAGTCTAACTTCTCTCTACTATTCTCTATCATCTTTCTACTCTTTTCCGTAACCTTGCATTTCAAAAATCAACTTAAGAAATCCTGCTTTTATGGAATTTGTACTACCCGACTTCGCCAGCGCAGAAATGTGGATCAGCCTGCTGACGCTGACCTTTCTGGAAATCGTACTGGGCATTGACAACATCATTTTTATCTCCATTTCAGCGGGCAAGCTGCCTGAAAATGAACGCCCCAGAGCCACCAACATCGGTTTGATTTTAGCCATGGTGTTGCGCATTGTGCTGCTGTTGGGCGTATCGGTGCTGGTGGCGATGAAGGAACCCTGGTTTGAAATCAATGCATCCTGGATTACGGGAGGGTTTTCCGGCCAAAGCCTGATTCTGCTTGCTGGCGGTATTTTCCTGCTGTATAAAAGCACCACAGAAATCGGCCATAAATTAGAGGGTGTGGATCACACGGCGGTAGAAACCGAAGTGAGCAAAAAAAGTGCAAAAGCAGCATTTAGCAATGTGATCATCCAGATTACGGTCATCAACATTGTCTTTTCTTTCGACTCCATCCTCACCGCCATCGGCATGACCAACGGCCTGTATGGCGCATTAGCCATCATGATTTTTGCCGTTGTTTTATCGGTTTTGATCATGATGCTTTTCGCAACGCCGGTGGGCAATTTTGTCAACAAACACCCCACTATCCAAATGCTGGGTCTGGCATTTTTGATCCTGATCGGCTTTATGCTGATTGCGGAAGGCGCCCACTTAGCCCATTTGTCTATCGCAGGTTCAGAGGTTGGCACAGTGCCCAAGGGCTACCTTTATTTTGCCATTGCTTTTTCGTTGCTGGTAGAATTCCTGAATTTGCGCATGCGCCGCAAAGCCCGCCCGGTGCAATTGCACGGTATTTCTGAAGATGCGGTGAAGGAGGGATATTTGGAAGAACAAGGGAAGTAGCGTCACGCTTCGTCCCATCGGGACGCAATGCCGGGATGATTGGGGCTACCGGCATTGCGTCCCGATGGGACGTGCCGTTCTGGCGTCATGACGCGCTACCGGCATTGCGTCCCGATGTGACGAAGCGTGACGCCCGTTCTTTGGGTCTTGTGTACATACCATAGGTTTCTAAAGCCTTATAGGTTTGCCTGCCATAACGCAGCTATAGAACTATAAAGACAGCCCTATTTACTTGAACCGCACCAACGCATGCGGCAGTCCGTTGTACTCAAACTGTAGCAAAGTGTCATAGTCGCTGCGACCTTGCAACAGGTTCGTTTCAGCAAGGTAACAAACGCCCGGCTCAATGTCGCGTTTGCGTCGCAAAGCCTGACCCCGCATCAGCCCGATGTACACCGTGCTGGTAAAAGAAATGCGGCCTTCGCCGTACATATACAAAGGCGCGTCGCCGCTCAGTTTCAGGATATTGGCGGCCAATTGTTTTTCGCGGAGTGCCCCGCTGTCCTGCGCGCGTTGGGGCAGCACGGTGAGATCAAACAGGATCCGGCAAACGAACATGGACAAAATCAGTAGCGGAAGCGACAATGCCGGCTTTCGCCAATAGACGTAAAATATAACACACATGGCCGCCGTAAAACCGAGCGACAAAGGCAGTCGCCATGAAATGAAAGCCAGATCGGGTACAAAATTAATAGCCAATGGTGCCAGCGTCAGAGCCCCAATAACGACGCCCACGGCTATGCGCAACCAAAGCTGCATCCACTTTTTAGCATCTTCCATTTGCTGGAAATACACAAATACATAAAGGAGTAGCGGGTAAAGCATGTAGATGTAACGCAGTCGTGCACCCGGCGACACCCAGTAGGCGGGGATGTTCACCGCAACAGTGAGCAAGGCAAAAACAATAAGGTCGTTTTGGCGCGCCAACTTCCAAAAATCGCGGCGGATGCAAAATGCCAGGAGCAAACTTCCCGGCAGGAGGTCTTTGAGGGTATCTAAAGGAAAATTAACGAGGTGGCGCAACAATTGTCCAAAGCTGCGTTCCAGGATGGTCATTTCGCTCGACTGACCCCAGAGTCCGGGAAAATAATTGGACAGCGAATTGTACTGTGCATAAATGTAAAGATAGCCGCCCAGCAACCCCAGATACAAAACGCCCCCGGCAAGGTGTGCCAAAGAAAACAGGCGCTTCAGGTCGCGCTTCCAGGCTAACCACGCAAAAAGGGTCAGCCCGAGAAACAACACCGAAGGCGGACCTTTGGTGAGGGTTCCAATGGCACCCAGCGCATAAGTCAGCAGAAACGCAGGCCAATATTGGCGAGTTTGGTAGTAATGAAAAAAGGTGGCAAAACTCGCAAAAGTGACCAAAGCATAGAAGAGGTCAATTTCTGCCAGCGTCGAAAAATACATCAAGATGCCGCTTCCAGTGAGGAATAACAGCGCACTGTAAGCGCCAAAACGCTCGCCAACATAGCGCCGTCCCAACAAAAAAATCAGAAAGGTCAGTAAAATGATAGACAATACGGTGGGCAAGCGAAATGCAAATTCAGAATAACCACCACAAAGCCAGGAGCTTGCCAGCAGGATCCAATTGAAAACAGGCGGTTTTTTGTAGTAAAAATCCCCCAGTTCGGTAGGTGCCCATAAATTGCCGTTTTCGGCCATTTCGAGGGCAATCATAATGCGGCGCGGCTCTTCCAAAAACAACGGCTGAACTCCCAACTGCAACAACATGGCTGGCAAAATCAGGCCGATTGAAAGCCAAAGGATTTGTTTTTCCCAACGAAGCAAAGCCTGGGGAACCAATAGGAAAGGCGTGTCATTCATCGCATGCTGTTCACTTGGCGGCATCACTTCTTCACGGCTGCAATGGGATCCGGATTACCCAACAGCTCAACGGCTTTTTTTACAACGTTGTCTGCATCGTTCCAAACGGTGTAGAATCCTTCTTCATTGAACAGATGGCGCGAGATCCGGGCTTTGATAAAATGTTTGATCTCTTTTTTGATGGAAGTCCCCTCTTTGGGTTTCTTTTTCACCCCTTTGGCCTCTGCATACTTGATGAACTCGTTATACATTTCATCGCTGGTGTAGAAGTTGCTCCGAAAAGAAGCCAATTGATAGTCTTTGAAGCGCTTTTCGTGCTGTTGCATGTAGTTAAATACAAATCCGGAAACATGCTGCCGCAGTTCGAGGTACAGGTCGTTCATCAACGTAGAATCCACCGGGACAAAAACATCGGGCATGATGCCACCACCGCCGAATACCACATGACCACCACTGGTGTAAAACCGGGTGGAGTCTTTCACCACGTTTTTATCCGCAGAAAAGAATTCGCCCGATTCGTAGCGCTTAAGCACATCTTCTTCATAAGCAGCATTGTCTTTGTAGGGTTTTTGGATGGATCGGCCCGAAGGCGTGTAATAGCGCGCCACAGTCAGTCGCAACGCAGAACCATCGCTGAGGCGGTATTGCTCCTGCACCAACCCCTTGCCAAATGATCGGCGCCCGACGATGAGACCGCGGTCGTGATCCTGAATGGCACCTGCAATGATTTCGCTGGCCGACGCCGAGCCTTCGTCAATCAAAACCACCACGTTGTCAATGTCAAAAGACGGACGTCCGGTTGTTTTGTATTCAGTACGGCTGACCGTGCGACCTTGTGTATATACGAGTAATTTGTCCTTTTCTTTAAAAAACTGCGAAAGCATATTGGTTGCCTGCTGCAAATATCCTCCGGGATTGTAGCGCAGATCAAGAATCACGTTTTTCAGACCTTTTGCGGAAAGCGTTTCTAAGCCTTTCATGAATTCTTCGTAGGTGGTGGCGCTGAAGCGGTTGATTTTGATGTAGCCCGTATTTTTGTTGAGCATATAGGCCACCTCTACACTGTAGACCGGAATTTTGTCGCGTTTTACCTTGAATTTGCGGATTTGCTTTTCGCCGTAACGCAGGACGCCAATGCCCACCTCAGAGCCTTTTTCTCCACGGAGCATGTTGATGATGTCTTCCGTTTTGAGGTTTTTCCCCACAATGATGGAGTCCTCAATCTGCACAATTTTATCGCCAGCAAGGATGCCGGCAGCTTCTGAAGGGCCGCCAGCCATCGGTGCCACCACGACAATGGTGTCTTCCAGCATGAGAAATTCGACTCCGATGCCATCGAAATTACCTTCCAACTGGTCATTGACTTCGGCCAATTCTTCCGCAGGGATGTAACTTGAATGCGGATCCAGGTCATTCAGAATGGTGTTGATGGCCGCTTCGGTCAGGGAACGCCGGTCTGTACTGTCCACATACTTCGCCTCCACGTACCGGATCAGCTCTTCTATGGTTCCCTGTTTCCATGCCTGCGCATCGTATTCATCGGCACGGTCAATATATACTGCTGGCACGAACTGTTGCAGGCGACCTCCAATGAGGATTCCCAGAACCAGCACAATGGCCAGCGCGAGGGGCATCCAGATTTTTGAAGATTCCAGCGGGCGACGTTGAGGATTGTCCATTACTTTTTTTCAAGTGTGGTTAAAGACTAAATAGTGTCTGTCTTTATAGTCCGATAGCTGCGTTACACTCGGCCCCAAAAACGGTCAATTACGCAAGTAAACTCCCGTTTTTGGGGCCTTCGCGTGCCTTGCTCTCGAACTCTAAAGAGTAGACACCGGACTAAATGGATAGACACTAAATACAAAATTAAGCGATTAATGTTGAAACCGGCGTTTTCGGGAGGACATTGATGGCCAAACCCCATTTGAAGTCAGCCGAAACGCAAGGGTATGGTTAGTTAGTTTTTATAAAAAATTAAACAAAAAGCCAGATTTTTTATCCATCCCCTAAAATGTGAAGCGTATATTTGCAAAAACTGCCAATTTTTCAAGATGAGTAAAATCAAAAATGTGGATAAACTGGATCGAAAAATCTTATCTATCTTAATGTTAAACGCCAAACAGGCCTACACAGACATAGCCCAGCAATTATTTGTTTCGGGAGGAACGATACACGTTCGGATGAAGAAGCTCGAAGATGCCGGGATCGTAACGGGCTATAGCCTAAGCGTGGATCAGGTAAAATTGGGCTACGACATCTGCGCTTTTTTGGGCATCTACTTAGATAAGAGTTCGCTCTACGATGATGTAGCGCGGGAATTGGAGGCCATCCCCGAAATTGTAGACGCCCATTATACGACTGGCCTATACAACATTTTTGCAAAAATAGTTTGCCGCGACACCAACCACCTCCGCCAGGTTTTGCATGATAAAATCCAGAAAATCAACGGTATTCAACGCACAGAAACGTTCATTTCTCTTCAGCAGAGCATTAACCGGCCGCTGCATATTGTGGAAGATGGGGAGGAGGAGCCGCTTTAGAGGTTGTTAGACAAATGGCAGCCCGGTAGGCATTTAAGCGGGGTACAAGCTCGTTTTTTCCGCCACGTTGCCCCGTCGCAACAAGTCTATTGATAAATGTCTCGTTTCGGGTCTTTACGACTATCGAACAGGAAGGCAATAAACGATCGTTTGGAAGTGCTTTTATAGTAGAGGCGGTAACGATTTTAACTACAATAAACCGAATATTGCGTCCTTTTTTTGAGGGACGCTCAATGGAAGGGTACTTGCACAATAGATCAGTAATGGATACAAAATCAGATAGCCATTGTTAGGCACGTTCTTCTGAATAAGTTACCTCAAGATAGTCGTATATTTTTTGAAGTTCATCAAAAGCTTTCCTTAGCCAAACAATCTCTACCATAGTATCTTATTTCTTCAGCATACGTAAAATTTCTTCATGCTGTACCCATTAATTAGGATCATCTAGATCCCGTATCGCATTATCCAGAGCAATTTCATCTTCAGAGGTAAGGAGCTCTCCTTGTTGTGACGCACTAACAAGATCAGAAAGCAAGTCATACACACCCTTTAGCATCTCATCGTCGTGGATGTTGTAAACCATTTCCAGAATTCCACCTTTTAATTCCAATCCACTTATCAGCATTTTTTTTCAAAAATAAGAGAATTTTAACTGCTATGAAAGTTGTACATCGCAAAATATTCCATGACGGCTTTGAAAGAAGCTTTAAAAGGTGACACTTCCCCTAAAAACAAAGCCGGAAAATCAACACTTTGTTGATTTTCCGGCTTTTGTTTATTTATCCACTTGAAATCAAGCGCCCAGATAGTTTTTCAGCAGCTTGCTGCGGTTGGCCGATCTGAGTTTGTTGATGGCTTTGTCTTTAATCTGGCGAACGCGCTCGCGGGTCAGCCCGAATTTGTCGCCAATGTCTTCGAGCGACATCGGGTGTTCAACGCCAATGCCGAAATACAGCTTGATGACGTCGCACTGACGGTCGGTGAGCGTGCTGAGGGAGCGTTCGATTTCCCGGCGCAGCGATTCGTTGTACTCCAGCGACTGGTCGGTATTCGGCGTGCCAATATTTTCAAGCACATCGAGCAGCGAGTTGTCTTCACCTTCTACGAAGGGCGCATCCATAGATACGTGGCGTGCAGCGACCCCCAGCGTCGTTTCGACTTCTTCACTTGGAATTTCGAGCAATTCGGCCAATTCTTCTGGCGAAGGCTCGCGTTCGAATTCCTGTTCAAGTTCAGAAAAAGCTTTATTGATCTTGTTGAGCGAGCCAACTTTGTTCAGCGGAAGCCGCACAATTCTGGATTGCTCGGCCAATGCTTGAAGAATAGACTGGCGAATCCACCACACTGCATAAGAAATGAACTTGAATCCACGGGTTTCGTCAAAGCGCTGGGCGGCTTTGATCAGACCAAGATTGCCTTCATTAATTAAATCGCTGAGGGACAAACCCTGGTTTTGATATTGTTTGGCGACAGATACAACAAACCGGAGGTTAGCTTTCGTCAATTTTTCAAGTGCTGCCTGATCACCCTGCTTTATCCTCTTGGCCAACTCCACTTCCTCTTCCGGGGTAAGTAAGTCCACTTTGCCAATCTCCTGAAGGTATTTTTCAAGGGACTGGCTTTCCCGGTTCGTAATGGATTTTGTAATTTTGAGCTGTCTCATTTACCCGTGTATTTTTTTAGTTTGTAGTAAGTTAAAACGCCTCCCGCGGCTACTTAGTTGACCTAATAGCCGGCCTATTGGTGAAATGAATGAAAACGATGGCTTAATAACAGGCGGATTTGCCGTAAGAAGCAAAAAGTCATGCTGATGAAGTTTCTGAAGTCTTTGTGCATACAGACCGCAAAGTTACGCCAAATAGGGCTTTGTGTCAAGTGAACACGAGCATTTATTCTTCAACAGGCGGCAGGCGGCGAACTTCCCACCTTATTAAAAATTGCGCCTTGCGGCTGACCGCTAAAAGATTGTTGGTAATCAGGGGGATAGCACTTATATTTTCGCTCAAGAACAGAAAAATTTGCAAAAGTCATTTTTTTTATCTTTTATTGCGTGAAAGCAGGGGACTTTCACGAAAAGGGCTGAATTTTTGCCTATCCTGCATCGCAATTCCGTTACTTCTCACTCGTATACATCGTACAGGGAGCTAATCGAAAAATTCAACAGCTACGGTCTATACCGTATAAAACCAATTAAAATTCCAGTATGGAGCGTGTCAAATTCAAGATAGAGTTTATTTTCAAAGCATCGCCGAACATTTTGTATCAGTTTTTGACGACGCCTTCCTGCCTGATCCGGTGGTTTTGCGACAAGGCAGACATCCAGGGCGACTTCTACACCTTTTGGTGGGGAAATTCAGAGGAAGTGGCGGTAGTCATTGATGACATAGAAGAAGAGCGGTTGCGGCTCAGGTGGGTGGAAGCGGAAGAAGGAGAATATCTGGAATTTGCAATTTCCACCTCTCCGATTACCGGAGAAACCATCATGTACGTTACAGATTTTTGTGACGAAGACGAGGTGGAGGATCAAAAGAAGCTGTGGGTGATTCAGATCCAGCAACTTCAAAAAGAATGTGGTGGGTGATTATTTAGCAAATTCTTAACGTTGTTCAGCGTAACATCCCATACAGAAGTTCGTTAAATAGCATAAGTTGGCTTAAGTTTCATAAACTAGTGAGTGTTAAGCAGCAACTTCCCCGTCCTTTTCGGGGAAGTTGTTTTTTTTATAGCGACACGTGGAACCTGCGAATGGCCAACAAAGTCAGCAGCCCGCCAATGGCAACCATCGCCATAATAAAGACCAGTCCCATGCCCAATCCCCAACTTTCGCCCAGCCAGCCGATTATCGGCCTGCAAAGCATCAGCCCTGTCAAACCTGCCGTTAGAACGGTTGCGATGCCCGCACTCGGATGAATGCCTTCAATTTTGGCGGAAGCCGCAAAAATGACCGGCACTAAGTTGGCTATCCCCAGTCCTGCAATGGCAAATCCAATAATTCCGGCAGCCACAGAAGGCACCAGAACGGGCAACAAGAGCCCGGCGATGGTAATAGCGACGCCCCAAATCATCAACTTCCGAACTCCCAGCATCACCCTGAGATAATTACAGCTAAACCGTCCCGCCGTCATGGCAAACGCAAAACAGGCGTAGCCTAAGCTGGAGATGGAAGCGCTGGCGCCCAATTCATTTTTGAGATAAACCGCCGTCCAGTCGGCAATGGCACCTTCGCTCATGATGAAACAAAAAGCTAGCACCGCCAGCATCAGTAGCTCCGCAGAGCGCAACGAAAAACGTGCAACCTCGCGCTTTACCCGCGGCAACTGGTTTAAAACCGGATGGATCAACGTGTAGCCAAGTGCCATAAGCGCGCCCAACACAGAAAGGTGCAGGGCAACAGAAATGCCCAGTGCGCCAGCAGCGCTGGAGAGGAGTGCCCCAAAGATCAGGCCCAAACTATACATGGCGTGGCAATAAGGCATGATGTTCACCTGTTCCGAACGCTCTACAGCCGCCGCCGCCGCATTCATGGCGACATTCATAAACCCGTTGCCTACGCCGACAGCAAAAAGCGCCACTAAAAGCGACCACTCATCCCACGCAAACGCCGGGAGGGCAATACAGAAACAAAAAAGCAGGGTACTGCTGGTAAGGGAAACGCCTGTGCGCAACTTTGAAGTCAGCCACCCGGAAGTGATGGTCATCGAAAGCGCGCCGAGGGAGAGCCCGAGAAGGGAAAATCCCAACTGGCTTTTGCTCAATCCAAGGTTGGACTGTACTTCCGGAATCCGGGCAATCCAGCCGCTAAAAAGAATACTCAGGATCATAAATACAAACCCCACAGCCGTAGCCGGGTTTTGCAATCGAGATAAATTCAAGGTCTTAATCATATTCAATCGGATAATTTTGAAGCCACAAAGTTAGACCGGTTTTAAACGGTAGTCTGCTTCTGGGTTATCCGATTGTGGTGTTGTTTTAACGCGGTTGTACAGCTAACAGGCCAGCCATCTCTGTTTGCACCAATTTTGCCGAGGCCGCAGCGACTTCCGCAAAATTTTCCCCGCTGCCTGCATAGATAATAGCGCGGGAGGAGTTGACCAACAAGCCGCAGCGCTCATTCATGCCGTGTTTGCTGATTTTTTGCAAATCTCCGCCCTGCTCCCCTACCCCGGGCACCAAAAGAAAATGATCCGGAACAACCGCCCTGACCTGGTCAAACTGTTCGGGGTGGGTAGCACCTATCACAAACATCAGGTTTTCAGGCGTGCCCCAGTCCTGGGCTTTACGCAATACTTTTTCAAACAGGGGTCGCCCGTCTTCCTGCGGGGTCATTTGAAAATCGGCACTCCCTTTATTGGACGTCAGCGCCAGCAAAATAACCCATTTGTTTTCAAACCCGAGAAAAGGCAGCACCGAATCTTCCCCCATGTAAGGTGCCACCGTCACCGCGTCGAAATTCATGGTTTCAAAAAAGGCTTTGGCGTACATTTTAGACGTATTGCCAATGTCGCCGCGCTTGGCGTCAGCGATGGCAAAATGGGTGTCGGGCAGGTAGTCCAGCGTTTTTTCCAGCGCCTCCCAGCCTTTTTTGCCCAGCGTTTCGTAAAATGCGGTATTCAGCTTATAGGCGACGCAAAAATCGCGGGTGGCGTCAATGATTTGCCGGTTGAACTCGAAAATCGGTTCGGGATGATCCAACAGGTGCTTCGGGAGTTTCGATACATCGGTGTCCAAGCCGACGCAAAGAAAGGATTGTTTTTGGAGGATGTGGTGGTGAAGTTGAAGACGAGTCATAAAGGTCGTTTAAGATGAGATCAGGAAGAAACCACGGATTTATTTCCTATGAATAACGCTTCCTTAGCGTACTTGGCGAAATCGAAGATTCACGATAGTAAGCCTTTTCGGGAGACTGTTTCCCGCGAAGGTCGCTAAGGTGCCGCAGAGGTCGCAAAGAGGTGCCGTATCCATAACAAGTTTTTCACTTTCAATGAGTTGAAATGTAGCCTCATTTTGTTTTTGGATTGATTTTACCCTTCAATTTATCAACAAAAATCTTGAAGCTGAATGTGCCGGTATGGTTGGCGTATACTTTATCGAAATTGAGTTCTTTGAAGATTTTGAGCGCGTCGGCTTCGTGGTATTTTTTGGTAGATGTAGATTTTGAGGTGTGCTGCTTTAAAAACTCTTTCGGTTTTTCTTTAAGTAATGGATCCCCAACGTTAGAAATACGTACACCATATTTTCTATTAAAAGTCTCAACATCAGCCAAAATAATCGCTTCGGCTTCAACAATGACCGGAAAAAAAATTCCAATATTTCCCATTTCAAGTTTGCGATATCATTCCTGCTTAAGCCTGATCTTTCCTGCATCCGAGGGCAAGGCATCCAGATCGCGCATACAAACAACATAACCCAGTCTGTTGCTTACGATTTCGCCTTCATTGCGCTTTTTAAGTTTCCTGGCATTCTCAAGTTGTCCACCCGATAAGCCCTTTATAATTGGAACGAAATTTACGTTCCATCCATGGGTATTTCGTTCCATCAACTTGCTCAGTTGGTGGGGGTGGATGCCGAGTTCGGGTTCTTCCAGCAGGATGATGTTGTTGGAAAAAGTAACTTCTGTAATGATGTAAACCAAGCGTTTGGTGCCATCGGAGAGGTGGGTCCAGGGCCGCCATTTGCCGTCAACGAAGTATTCAAATCGGACGTGGAGGAGTTCTTTGCCGGTTTTAGTATTCTCGACACGATAATTTTGTTCTAAACGAATATCCTTTACAGGAGTATAAAGACTTAAGTTCTCAACAAAATTAGCGGGAAAAATTAATCTATTACGTTCTATATCATCAGCTTGAGTTATCATATTCTCAAATAAAGAAAAGATACCCTGAGTTGTATGAGGTTGAATAAACAATGAATACCCATCAATATGAATCATATTATCGCTTTCATCATAGATTACTACATTCTCTATATTCCCAATATGATTAAAATCTTCGGAAACTCCATAAGATATCAATAATGGATGATTAAAGTGATTCTCTTCTATGTCACTCCAAATTTGCAGCTTTTCATCAGTTTTACTATCATATACATCTTCCTTGTCTGGAAGAAGACCCCATAGATTTTCTCTATTCAACTTGCTAATTTCCTCATCATTTAGAACAATTCTGCTAGTAATCAGTGTCTTAGAAGAAGGTGAAGATCGTGCTCCATATTTATAGTCATAGAAATGAACATAGATATCCTTATTAACACGGTAATTCAACTCAACTTGAACTCTACCTACAGCATCATCAAACTTTTTAATCATTGCCATGTATAACCCCTTCACAAAATTCGTCTTCCCGCTCCCATTCGCTCCAATCATAATATTCAGCTCCGGTTTGAGTGTAACCTCTACATCCTCAATAGACTTATACCTTTGAAGCCGAACGCGTTCAATAAAAGTATCCTGATTGTTGGCTGTTGGTTGCTCCATATTTTCAACTCATTTCAATAAGTCACACTAAGCATTTTCACAACCCTTGTTTTCCAGTTCGACACAAGCTCTATGTGTCCTATCCCGTTGTGCGGGACAAGTTGTGAAAACCCCTATATGCCCTATGTGGTAAAAAAACTCCTATGCAGTAAAACTCAATACACCACAAACGCCCCTTTTTTCACTACATTCCCCTGAATATGCAACTCCACGGTAAACGTATCTTTGGGCCATTCGCCGGGTTTGTCCCAGCCCCAGCCCCAGTTGTGGTACGAGTTTGCCCAGTCTTTATCCGCGTAGGTATCCAAGGTTTGGCGGGCAAATTCATCGCCGTTGGCATGGTAATAAACGGCCATCACGCTGAAAGGCATGCGCTTTTTGGCTTTGCTGTAGCTGATGTCGAGTTCCCAGTTCAGATAGGCTAAGCTGTCTTTGGCAAACCGCGTTTGGTAGTGCCTTTTGTCCAAATCAGGGACATCTGCGGTTGACGCGTAGAAGCGCAATTTTGGAGAATAAAAAGAAAAAGGGACATACGCTTCCTGTGTAGTTGGTAGTTCCTCTTCTACAATTTCGTGAGCCGGATCAGGTGCTGAATCACCTTTGCCGGAAAAAGGCCGGATGATGGCAAGCAGGATCAGCCCGCCGATGACGGTCGCCAAGATGCCTCCGAACATGCCTTTCAATTGTTCCACTGCTGTTTCGTTTTGTGATTATACCCTGACCATTTAGTCTGGTGTTTGACCCTTAGAGTTCGAGAGCAAGGCATTTTCTACTCCAAAATTGGGAGTTTACTCGCGTAAATGACCAATTTTGGGGCAGAAAATAACGCAGCTATCGGACTATAAAGTCAGACACCTCAATTCACAGCTTCTACGCCGGAAATGCCGGGCACCTTACTCATAATAGCCTGTTCGATTCCCGCGCGCATCGTAAAAGCCGACATATTGCACCCTTCGCAATTGCCCATCCATCGGATTTGGACAATTCCGTTCTCCATCACATCCACTAATTCGACGTTTCCTCCGTCCACTGCGAGGTGTGGGCGCACATCTTCCAAAGCGGCGTCTACCCTTTGCAACAGCGCTTGTTTATCCGTTTGTACCATGATTGATAATTTTATGATATGGCGTTATGAGGTTACTTTCACAATTTGGGTCGGTGCCATGATTTCATTGCGCACCGCCAACTGCCGGGCCGTATTGCGTGCCACATCCATAAAAGCTTCCGATGCCGGGTTGTTTTTATCCAGCACCGCCGGGCGGCCTTCGTCGCCCGATTCGCGAACGCTCTGGAAAATGGGAATTTGCCCCAGCAGTACCGATTCGCTCGCTTTTGTCAATTTTTTACCGCCGCCGCTACCAAAAATGTAGTATTTGTTTTCGGGCAACTCCGCTGGCGTGAACCAGGCCATGTTTTCTATAACCCCTAAAATAGGCACATTCACCGAAGGCAGCAAAAACATGTTCATGGCTTTCACCGCGTCAATGACGGAAATTTCCTGCGGCGTTGTAACCATCACCGCACCTGTGACCGGCACCGTTTGCACTAAGCTCAACTGAATGTCGCCAGTGCCCGGGGGAAGATCCACAATCAGGTAATCCAACGGCGGCCAAACGCAGTCGTTGAAAAACTGCTTGATGATGCCGGAAAGCCGCGGCCCCCTCAACACCACCGCCTGTTCAGGCTCGACGATGAATCCGATGGAAATCACTGAAATGCCGTAGGCTTCTAAAGGAATGATTTTTTGCTGTCCATAAAAATCCTGCACTTTGGGGCGTTGTCCCTGCAATCCCAGCATAGTAGGAATGGAAGGTCCGTAAAGGTCTGCGTCAATCAACCCCACTTTAGCGCCAAGCTGCTGCAAACCCAATGCCAGGTTAACAGCGACCGTAGATTTGCCAACGCCGCCCTTGCCCGAAGCCACTGCGACAATGTTCTTAATGTGCGGCAACGCACTAGTCGGTTGCTGCGCCTGGTCGGTGCGCCCCATCATGTGAACGTTCACCATGGCATCCGGGAAAACCGCCTGAACCGCAGCCATGCACGCAAAATTGATCTCTGCTTTATATTTATTGTTAAGCGTGGGCAGTTCCAATGTAAAATTGACCTGGTTTCCCGTTATCTCCAGGTCGCGCACCATACTCATGGTAATGATATCCTGCCCGGTGTTAGGGTCTGTGACCTGGGTAAGCGCTTTAACAACTAACGATTTATTAATTTCCATTTTCCGGATTTGCTGTTTTGCAAAAGTACAAACAATCTGCCGCTACAAACAGTTTTGACCCGGTTTTACTGTCCCGGTTGCTTATTTACTTTATCAGGAAGCGACCACACTTTTCAATTTCTGCAAAATCGAATTACATTTGCAAGGCCATGAGAGTATTCTACGATCAGAACCATCTGCCTACTTTTAGAAACGCTGTGATTACCATCGGGTCTTTTGATGGCGTTCATTGCGGGCATCAAAAAATCATTCAGCGCATCAACCGCTTAGCCCACCAAACGGATGGCGAAAGCGTGCTCATTACGTTCGACCCGCACCCCCGGCAGATTGTGTATCCCCACGACAACAGCCTTCGCCTGATCAATACGCTGGACGAAAAAATCCGCCTGCTGGAGCGCTTCCATGTGGACAATATTGTGGTGGTGCCTTTTACCGTGGAGTTTTCGCAATTGAGCGCAGACGAATACATCCAGAAGTTCATTGTTGAAAAATTTGCCCCCAAATTCATCGTCATTGGCTACGACCACCGCTTTGGGTTGAACCGCCAGGGCGACATCAATTTTCTGCACTGGTATGGCGAAGACAATGATTATGAAGTCATTGAAATTGAAAAACAGGAAATGGAAGCCATTTCCGTCAGTTCCAGCCGGATCCGGAGCGCCCTGGAAAAAGCAGACCTGAAAACCGCCAACCGCCTGCTCGGCCACCACTTCACCCTGACCGGGAGAGTCGTTCACGGGCAAAAAATCGGAACCGACATCGGTTTTCCCACTGCAAATATTGAAATTGGAGACAAACACAAGCTCATCCCGCCCAAAGGCATCTATTCTGTATACGTCTACCACAACCAGCGGTCGTACAAAGGCATGCTCTACATCGGCGACCGCCCGACCCTGAAAACCCATCACAACCACACCATCGAAGTCAATATTTTCGATTTCAACCAGGATATTTACGGCGACGAGCTGATGGTGGAATTGGTGGATTTTATCCGCGAAGACCAGCAGTTTCAAAACCTCGATGCCTTGTCCGACCAATTGGCCGACGACCGGGAAAAAGCCATCGCTTCCCTGATTGCCTATCAGACCGGAGTAGTGGCTCCGAAAAAAAAAACGCTCCAACTTCCTACCGTAGCCGTGATCATTCTGAACTATAATGGTCAGGATTACTTAGAAAAATTTCTGCCGGCTCTTTTGTCGAGCCGTTATCCCGAGCTGACCATTTATATTGCCGACAATGGCTCTACCGACCATTCGCTGCAATATGTGGCCGATCATTACCCACAGGTGAAATGCCTTGCTTTGGGCGTTAATTATGGTTTTGCAAAAGGATACAATGTTGCGCTGGAACAGATCGAAAGCGATTATTATATCCTGCTCAACTCTGACGTAGAGATCGTACCAGGCTGGATGGTTTCCGTGATCCGGTATATGGAGCAGGACAAAACCATTGCGGCTTGTCAGCCAAAAATACGATCCTGGCACGATCGCGCACGGTTTGAATACGCCGGCGCTTCAGGCGGCTGGCTCGATGTCATGGGTTATCCTTTTTGCCGGGGGCGCATTTTTTCAGACACCGAACGCGACAGCGGCCAGTACGACCAGCCGCAGGAAATATTCTGGGCAAGCGGAGCTGCGCTGTTCATCCGAGCGAAGTTGTACCACAGCTTTGGCGGCTTCGACCCTGATTACATTGCCCACACAGAAGAAATTGACCTGTGCTGGCGCCTCAAACGCGCCGGGTATAAAATTGTGGTTGTGCCGGAAGCTACTGTCTTTCACGTTGGCGGCGGCACTTTAGCGTACACGTCCCCCCGAAAAACTTACCTGAATTTCCGAAATACGCTCTATACTGTTTTTAAAAATGAGCCTGCGCTTAAATTGCTGTGGCTGATTCCGTCGAGGTTAGTCCTCGATGGGCTGGCTTCCCTGCTTTTTTTAGCGCAGGGGAAATGGCAACATATCGGTTCGGTGCTCCGGGCACACCTCTCTTTTTACCGGAACATCCGAAAAATGGCGGGCAAACGCGCCTACTACAAAGAACTGATCCGTCAAAACACGATTGGCCCGGAAAATACCAGCGGCAGGTACCGGGGCAGCATTGTGTGGCAATATTATGGTTTGCGAAAGCACAAATTCAAAGACATCGTTAAAGAATGAAAACTCGCGTTGAATTGATTTATGAAGACCCGTTTGTTGTAGTTGTCAACAAACCTGCCGGGGTTCTGAGTATTCCCGACCGCTTCGATCCGGGCAAACCCAACCTGCAAACTATGTTGCAGGAGACTTATGGAAAAATCTGGACGGTACATCGTTTAGACCGCGAAACGAGTGGCGTCATTATTTTTGCCCGAACGGAGGAAGCGCACAGAAACCTGAACGGGCAATTTGAAGCGCGCACAGTGGATAAAATCTACTTAGCCTTAGCGGATGGAAATATCTACAACGATGAAGGCGTGATGGACAAATCCATCGCTCCGCATCCTTCGCAAGCTGGCAAAATGATGACTTCTTCCCACGGCAAACAAGCCCTGACGCTTTACCGGGTTGTCGAGCGGTTTCGTTCCTTCACTTTGGCAGAGGCAAACATCAAAACAGGCCGGACGCACCAGGTGCGCGTGCATTTTCAATCCATTGGGCATCCTTTAGCCATTGATCCGCTGTATGGCAAACGGGAAGCGCTGTCCGTTTCAGAAATAAAAGTGCGCAATTTTAACCTCGGCAAGTTTGAAGAAGAAAAGCCGTTGATGAACCGGGTCACCCTGCACGCCGCCAGACTCAGTTTCGACCACCCCGACACCGGTGTGCGCATGACCGTAGAAGCTCCTTTGCACAAGGATTTCCAGGCCATGCTGAATCAATTGCGAAAATGGGGCAAGTAGACGATCAATACCATACCCTTGCGGCTCCTTGTACCGCTGAATTGCGCGAACGCGCCAGCAAATTTCTGGCCTATGCCTTTACGGTCAGCACGGAAGCCGACTGCCAGACGAGCTTGGAAGAAGTGCGGAAATTGCACCCCAAAGCTACCCACCACTGTTATGCCTGGCGATTGGGGCTGGACAAAAACCGCTACCGCGCCAACGACGACGGCGAACCCGGCGGCACAGCCGGGCGTCCCATTTTGGGCCAGATTGACAGTTTTGGATTGACCAATGTGCTGATCGTGGTGGTGCGCTATTTCGGCGGCACCAAATTAGGAACTTCGGGATTGATCCAGGCTTATAAAGCAAGCGCTGCCGAAGTTTTGCAACAAGCAGAAATAGTAGAAAAAACCATCGAATCCCTTTTCCGGCTCACGTTCCACTACGCCTTAATGAACAACCTGATGGGTGCCATCAAAAAAGCAGGATTTCAACTCCTGAAACAGGAATTTACCGACGATTCCGGGTTGGTGGAGATTGCCATCCGAAAAAGCGAAGCCACCGCGGCACTACTGCAACTCAAAGCGCTTACGGCAGGCCTCCACCTTGAAGAGGCAGCAATGCTGGAAAAGATTGAGGGACTCGATATTGCGCAGCTTTCGGATTTAAACCTATAAGGTTTTAGAAATCTTATAGGTTTGTCTGCTGCAATGCCACACGCCAATGCGCAATTTCTAACCCAAATGCCGCTTTGATTTTAGCTTTATTCAACACGCTGAAAGCGGGCCGTGCGGCGGGCGTGGGAAAATCTTTCGTTTCAATTGGGTGAACTTTGATCGCCATGCCCGCCAGTTCAAAAATCGCTTCCGCAAAATCGTACCAGCTCGCAACGCCTTCGTTGCTGTAATGGTAAATCCCGCTTAGCAAATCCCGCGAGGTTTTTCCACTTTCTACGGCTTCGATCATCGCCAGCACGGCCAGGGCTAAGTCGCCAGCGTAGGTTGGCGTGCCTACCTGATCGAACACCACGTTCAACGCACTGCGCTCCCGGCCAAGGCGCAGCATCGTTTTCAGGAAGTTGTGCCCAAACTCCGAATACACCCAGGAGGTGCGGATGATGGTCGTGAGCGGGTTAATTTGCAAAGCCCGGCGCTCTCCTTCTAATTTACTTTGCGCATACACCCCTGCCGGTTGCACCGGATCGTCCTCCGTCAAAGGGCGATTGGTGTGGCCGCCGTATACATAATCCGTAGAAAAATGAATCAGGGCGACGCCTCGTTTGCGGCAGGCTTCCGCCAAATAAGCAACGCCGTCGCGGTTGATGGCAAAAGCGCGTTTCGGCTCGCTTTCTGCTTTGTCTACCGCCGTGTAAGCCGCGCAATTGAGACAATAATCTACGGGAGTAATTTTATTAAACCAGGCTTCCGTCATTGCCTTGTCGGCAATATCCAACTGCTCGCGATCCGCAAAAATGAAATTAAATTGGGGCCAATCCGGAGCGCATTGTTTCAAACACTGCCCCAATTGCCCCCCCGCGCCTGTGACAAAAATCGTCTTGCTCATCTCATCGCTTTATAGGCATTGATCAATCCATTGGTGGAGGCGTCGTGTTCGGTCACCGGGTCGCTGTGCTCCAACTTCGGCAAAATATTGGATGCCAATTGTTTGCCCAATTCCACGCCCCACTGGTCAAAACTGAAAATATTCCAGATGACTCCCTGAACGAATATTTTGTGTTCGTACAAGGCAATCAGGCTGCCTAAGCTATGCGGCGTAATTTGTTGAACCAAAATTGAGTTGGTTGGCCGGTTGCCTTCAAATACTTTGAATGGCGTCAGGAAACGAATTTCTTCTTCCGGCTTGCCCGCAGTGCGCAGTTCCGCCTCCACCTCCGCACTCGTTTTTCCCTTCATCAGGGCTTCCGTTTGCGCGAAAAAGTTAGACAACAACTTCACGTGGTGATCGCCTAAAGGATTATGGCTGATGGCCGGTGCAATAAAATCACAGGGAATAAGCTTGGTTCCCTGGTGGATCAACTGGTAAAATGCGTGCTGCCCGTTGGTACCCGGTTCGCCCCAAATAATCGGCCCGGTTTCATAGGCGACGGGCACGCCATTGCGATCCACTCTTTTGCCGTTGCTTTCCATATTGCCTTGTTGGAAATATGCAGCAAAGCGATGCAGGTATTGGTCATACGGTAGAATGGCTTCAGTTGCCGCCTCAAAAAAATTATTGTACCAGATGCCAATCAAAGCTAAGAGAACCGGCATATTTCGTTCCAGCGGCGTTTCCCGAAAATGCAAATCCATCGCGTGGAAACCTTCCAGCAACTGCCGGAAATTGTCAAACCCGATCGTGCAGGCAATGGGCAACCCAATCGCCGAGGTTAACGAATAACGGCCACCCACCCAATCCCAAAACTCAAACATATTTTCAGGGGCGATGCCAAATGCCTCCACTGCTTTTTTATTGGTCGAAATGGCCGCAAAGTGCCGCGAAACATGGCGCTCCTCCCCTGCTCCGTCCAAAAACCAGGTTCGCGCCGTAAACGCATTGGTCATGGTTTCCTGGGTTGTGAAGGTTTTGGAAGCAATCAGAAAAAGGGTCGTTTCCGGGGAAACCCGCTTCAGTGTTTCCGCAATATGGGTGCCGTCCACATTGGACACAAAATGTACCGAAATGCCTGGTTGCCAATACGGGCGAAGTGCTTCGGTGACCATCACCGCCCCGAGATCAGAGCCGCCAATGCCGATGTTGACAATATCGGTGATGCGCTTTCCTGTATAGCCGGTCCAGCTCCCGTTGAGCAGGCTTTGAGAAAAGCGTTCGATTTTATCCAGTACCTCGTTCACTGCAGGCATCACATCTTGTCCTTCCACTAATACGGGCGTATTGAACCGATTTCGCAGGGCCGTATGCAGCACCGCGCGATTTTCTGTTTCGTTGATGACGTCTCCGGTAAACAATCGCTCAATGCTTTCCAAAACCTGACATTCCTTCGCCAGATCAAGCAGGAGGCTCATGGTTTCCGGGAGGATTCTGTTTTTGGAATAATCCAGCAACAGCGTTTCAAAACGCAGCGAAAAGCGGTCAAATCGCCCGGCGTCAGCAGCGAACAAATCGCGCATGTGTAAGTCTTTGACTTTGGAATAATGCGCTTCCAACTGCTTCCAGGCATTCGTATGCAAAGGATTTTGACGATTCAACATGGCTTCGTTTTTTTATTAGAAGCCGCAAAGTTGGCATCAATTTTCAAATCTTCAGCTTCCCGGCCTGCATTTCTTGATGTATTCGTTCCGTTTCTCCCGGATTTTATTAAAAAACAGCAATCCCATTTAAATGAGCGCAGGTGGGCATAGTCTCTATCCTCGCTATTGCACGGGAAGGCAAATTTACTGCCTTAAAATTTATAGTAAAAAGAAGCGGCATCAATCTCCACAAATGCGTTGTACACTTTAAAATGGAGGCGTTCAGGAACCCGACCTGTGGGAAAACATTCCTGCCGGCGGCGAAACATGGGTTCTTGATCTGGATGGGAAGCGGCGTTTTATTAAAAAAATCGTTTTCTGGTACGATTCTAACAACTTTGCAGACAGAAAAGCGGTGATCGAAGTTTGGGGTAGACCTTAGACTTGTTGCGGTCAACTTCCATTGATCAAACATGAGACATTCCAAAAATTCGGAATGTCTCATGTTACGACATGGGGTCGAAATCCCCCATTTACGCCTCCCCGGTCTCTTCCGGCTTGTTGTCTACAATAGCTTCGATGCGTTCCATCACCGGATCGGTTAATAAAGACAGGGTTTCGATGGCGCCAAGCGTTTCCTCTAACTGGTACTCCTTCGACGCGCCCAGAATAACCGTACTTATATTTGGATTTTTCAGGCACCAGGCAATGGCCAAACAAGGCAGGCTGGTGCCTATTTCCCCGGCAAGGGCATGTAATTGACGTACTTTTTCGAGGCGTTCAGGTGTCAGTGAACTATCGCGCAGCCACTCCATTCCTTTGATGCCCAGTCGGGTATCTTCCGGTGAAGCGTCAATGTATTTGTTAGTGAGTACCCCTGAAGCCAAAGGCGACCAAATTGTGGTGCCTAAGCCAAATCGTTTGTAAAGCGGGGCGTATTCCAATTCCACCCGTTCCCGAACGAAAAGGTTGTATTGTGGTTGTTCCATTGTGGGGCCGATCAGGTTGCACTTTTGAGCCACTAAGTGTGCCTCCTCGATGCTTTTTGCCGGCCATTCCGAAACACCCCAATAAAGGACTTTTCCCTGCTGAATCAAGTGGTTCATCGCCCAAACGATTTCGTCAATGGGAACGTGCGGATCGGGACGGTGGCAATAATAAAAATCCAGATAGTCCACCTGCAAACGTTTCAGGGCAGCGTGGCAAGCTTCCATGAGGTGCTTGCGGCTCAGCCCGGTTTGGTTAGGCTTATTCCCGCCTGCTCCGAAAAAAACCTTGCTGGAGACTAAGTAGCTCGTCCGGTCCCAATTCATTTTTTTCAGGATATTGCCCATTACGATTTCCGACTTTCCTGCTGCGTAACCTTCCGCGTTGTCGAAAAAATTGACGCCCCGCTCATACGCAATGGCCATGAGGCGTTCGGCCATATCATCACTGATCTGCTTGCCAAAAGTAAGCCAGGATCCCAGCGAAAGGGCGCTCACCTGAACGCCCGATTTACCCAATCGGCGGTATTCCATTTTGATTGTTTTTGCAAAATTAAACAAAAAACGGCCTGCGGGACAATTCCGCAGGCCGTTTTTGTGGTATAGTTACTGGTTGACTTCGAGTCGCGCGGTCTTTTCCAAAAACCCAATTTACAAATCAAACGGATTGGAGAACCGGACATCTTCCGCAAACTTCGTATCGGTCAGGGTTCTCAAGAAAGCGACCAGCGCTTGTTTCTCGGAATTGCTCAGGTTCAGGCGTTTCGGCTGGGAGGTCTGAAAATCGCGCAGTCCGAAATGCAAATTTGGGTGCGCCTTAATCCCCGAATTGTAGTGTTCAACGACTTCTTCCAGCGTTGCAAAGCGGCCATCGTGCATGTAAGGTGCCGTGAGGGTAATATTGCGCAGCATGGGCACTTTAAAGACGCCGTTATCAGAAATCTGGTTGGTAATGGCACCTCGGCCCTGGTCGGTGTATTCCAGATCGAGGCCATTATTTGCTGTGGCAACCAGCACGCCAGCCATGCGGGGATCGTGGCAGGTGGAACAATGGATGACGAAAAGGTTCTTACCCAGGTTTTCCTGTTGCGTAAAATTGGTAAAATGTGATTCTGTAGTAAAATGAGCGTTTAACCCTTTGTCGAATTTTGAATTGTTGGAAACAAAAGCATTGAGAAACTCCTGAATAGATTCCGTAATAAGGTCAGGGGTAACCTCCGGGGAACCATAAGCTTTCTGGAAAAGAATCCGGTAATAGTCTTCCTGAGCCAGCTTGTCAGCTAAGTCGTCTATATCCATTCCCATCTCAATATTGTCTTCAATGGCGATCTTGCTTTGTTCCACGATGGTAGTAGCGCGTTCGTCCCATAGGAAAGCGGCATCCTGATTGAAGTTGCCGGTATTGGTTCCGCCATAGGAAGATTCGAAATTGGCAACCGAAGCCAGGGCAAGCGAATTGCGCTTGGTCAGTTCGCCGTTAAAGCCTTCGCTTTGGGCTTTGTTGTCGGCAAACCCTGCTTCCTGCTGATGACAGGACGCACAGGAAACAGTATTGTTGTGGGAAAGTTTTTTATCGTAGAACAACACCCGACCAAGTGTGGCTTTGGCGTTATTGATCGGAATCACGGAAGTGCCGCCAAAATTACTTGCGGATACCGTAACGGTGTAGTCGTAGCGCTCATCCGGAAGGTTCAGCGTTTGCTGAAGGGTAGCATATTCATCAAGCGAATAATGCATGATTTGGGTATCCACATTGTCCTCTAAGCAGGAGGGGAGCGTAATCGCGAGCGCGCAGATGCAAAGCGCATTAAAAAGTAGTGTTCCGGATTTCATGCGAGCGACGAATTAGAGAAGTTATATAATTGATGCAAAATCTATTGTGTAAAAATAACGTCATTTTGCAACTTTGCACATAGTTCATGAAACTTTAACTTGTTTTTAGCCAAATTCAGCAATTGCTAAGGGCAAAATTAACATGATATCCATAAAGAGCCGGTTCTACTCCGGCTAAGGTTGGCAGGATTGTACAAAATATTTTACCTTCGCTTCCTGGATAAGCGGACAGACACTATCTAAAATCAAAAATCTTACATTTATACAATGAAACTATTGGACAACAAAGTGGCGCTGATCACGGGTGGTTCCAGGGGAATTGGCGCTGCAATCGCACTCAAATTTGCCCAGGAAGGCGCGCATGTGGCGTTCACGTATATGTCTTCCGAAGACAAAGCTAAAGCAGTGGAAGCCGAACTGCAGGCGCTTGGAGTTAAAGCGAAAGCCTACCGCTCGGATGCCAGTTCTTATCAGGATGCCGAGGCGCTCATCGAAAGCGTATTGGCTGATTTCGGTCAATTGGACGCAGTCGTCAACAACGCTGGCATCACCCGCGACAACCTGATGCTGCGGATGTCGGAAGAACAATGGGACGAGGTTATGACCACCAACCTGAAATCGGTTTTTAACCTGACCAAACACGCCCTGCGGCCCATGATGAAAAAACGGGCCGGCTCCATCATCAACATCAGCTCCATCATCGGCCTGATGGGCAATGCCGGGCAGGCCAACTACGCCGCTTCCAAAGCCGGCACTTTCGGATTCACCAAATCCATCGCTAAAGAAATGGGCTCGCGCAACATCCGCTGCAATGCCGTGGCGCCGGGATTCATCGAAACGGACATGACGCACGAATTAGACGAAAAAACCAAAGAAGCGTATCTGAGCGGCATTCCCCTGAAACGACTCGGAAAAGCGGAAGAAGTAGCTGATGTTTGTGTGTTTTTGGCTTCCGATCGCTCTGCTTATGTTACCGGCCAGGTCATCAGCGTTTGCGGCGGACTGAGCGATTAAATTGAATTGGTAAATAAATACGATCTTTCATGAATCGAACAATAGCATTTTATTGCATGCTGGCTTTTGCCGGTTTTTTAGGTGCCTGCCAGCCGGAAAAAACACCCGGCGAAACGGTCATTACAAGGGATATGCCCATTGCTTCAAGAAATCCCAAAGAGCCGGCTGTGAACCCATACCTGACGCCGGCAGAAGGCACTTTTAAGGATCCGGTCACTCAGGTGCCTTCTCCTACCGTAAGCATTCTGACCAAAGGCTACTGGGTGATTGAGCACTACATCCACGCCCAGCAATTTGAACCCGGCAAAAGCAATTCTTACCGGTGGTACAAACTCAGCCCGGACGGCTCTTTCACCGGCGGCCAGTGGGCGGAAGTCAAAAGCAAAGGGAGCTGGCAAATGGCCTTTGGCGAAAGCAACGAACCCGTAGTGGTCATTGATTCCGAAAATGACGCAGAAGATGCGCAATGGGTGATCCAAATTGCCGGTAATGAGGACGACATGGCCTGGACCGGGGTGCGTGCCACCACCTATCAGGGGCATTTTATCAAACTCTTTTACCTGATGACAATGCCGACTAAGAAGCAGTTTGGAATGGAGTAGCTTTGATTAGTTGGCAGTCTTACAGGGAGCAGTTGACAGGATTGAGTTCGTTTTGGATCGAAATCCTGGTTGTCAATTTAGTAAATGCAAAGCCAATTGGTTAACAAGAATCATTTTGAAACCCGAAGTACCCCCGCTAACTGCTCCCTGTAAGACTAAAAACTGAACATTTAAACCACACAACAAAATGAGCCAGCTTACATACAAACCACGCCTTTCCTTTTGGCAAATCTGGAACATGAGTTTCGGGTTTCTGGGAATTCAGTTTGGATTTGCGCTACAAAACGGCAACGTGAGCCGCATTTTTGAAACACTGGGTGCCAAAGTAGACGAAATTCCGATTTTGTGGATTGCAGCACCGGTCACCGGTCTTATTGTGCAGCCCATCATCGGCTACTTCAGCGATCGCACCTGGGGACGGCTGGGTCGGCGGCGGCCCTTCTTTCTGGTGGGCGCCATTCTGGCTTCCATTGCACTGCTGTTCATGCCAAACTCGCCCACGCTTTGGATTGCAGCCGGCACGCTTTGGCTCATGGATGCGTCTATCAACGTGACGATGGAACCTTTCCGCGCTTTTGTGGGCGACAACCTTCCCTCAGAGCAACGCACCCGGGGGTTTGCCATGCAGAGTTTTTTCATTGGCACCGGCGCTGTAGTCGCTTCATTGTTGCCCTATATCCTGTCGAAATGGATGGGCGTAAGCAATACAGCGGAAGCAGGCGTGGTGCCCGACTCCGTGAAATGGTCTTTTTATTTCGGTGGCGGGGTATTTTTATTGGCCGTTTTGTGGACGGTTTTTCGTTCCAAAGAATATACGCCGGAGCAATTAGAGGCTTTCGAGGCGGCTGAAGGAAAAACGGAATACTACAAAGAAGCCCGCGACGGTAAATATTACTTCGGCAATGGCGGACGGCAAATTGGCGTCGGCCTGCTGGCGGCAGTGCTGGGCATATTGCTGACTGCTTTGGTGGTGTGGTACCAACTTAATAAAGAACTGTATGTGCTTTCTGTTGGCGGTTTGCTTGGGGGCTTGCTGTTGTTGCTTTCCGGCGCTTTGCAACGCAGCGGCAATTTCCAAAACGGCTTCGTCACCATCATCAACGACTTCCAGGACATGCCGCGCACCATGAAGCAATTAGCACCGGTGCAGTTTTTTTCTTGGTTTGCCCTGTTTTCAATGTGGATTTATACCACCAGTGCGGTTACGAGCCAAATCTACGGCTCTTCCGATACGACCTCGGCTGCTTACAACGAAGGTGCCGACTGGGTGGGCGTTTGTTTCGCCGTGTACAACGGCGTAGCGGCTTTGGTCGCCTTCCTGATTCCGGTATTAGCCGCCCGTACCAGCCGCAAAATGGCGCATGCCATTTGCCTGGTCTTCGGCGCGCTGGGCCTGATGTCTGTCTTTTTTATCAAAGATCCTAATCTGCTCATTGGCTCTATGGTTGGCGTCGGCATTGCGTGGGCGAGCATCCTGTCCATGCCTTATGCCATCCTGACCGGTTCGCTTCCGGCGGCCAAAATGGGCTACTACATGGGCGTGTTCAACTTTTTCATCGTCATTCCGCAAATCGTGGCGGCTTCCATCCTCGGTTTTTTGGTGTCCCGCTTTTTTGACGGCCACGCAGTGTACGCACTGATTATCGGAGGTGTGTCGTTTGTTGTTTCGGCGGCGTTGACGATGCGGGTGGAGGATAAGTAGTGTCCGTCTTTATAGTCCGATAACTGCGTTGTATTTTGCCCCAAAACCAGTCATTTACGCGAGTAAACTCCCATTTTTAGGGCAAAACACACCTTGTTCTCGAACTCTAAAGAACAGACACGGGACTAAATGGACAGACACTAAGTAGTGTCCGTTGTTGTGGTAATGACGAATATCAAGGATTATTATGACAGTAGTCACAACCCCCACCCGGTAAAAAAGGTATCTTTGCTTTGTACGGATAAATGACTACCTCTATGAAAAAAATACTCATTCCAACTGATTTTTCTGAAACAGCGCGCGATGCGTATACCTATGCTTTGGAATATTGCAAAAACCTTGGCGAGCCCTGTAGCCTGAAGGTGGTGCATGTTTTTATGCCCGAAGCGGCCTCTACGCCTACTTTCATCCCTCCGATACAGGAGTTTATGGAATTGAAAGAGAAAACATTAAAAGAGTTTGCGCAAAACATTGCAGAGCAACCGGCTAACGTGGAAGAAGTGAAAACTGAGCAATTGATTGGTTTTCCGGGCGACGAGATCATTGAGTTGTCCAAAACATTCGACCTCATCATCATGGGGACGACCGGCGATGGCGGTCTTTTGGAAAAACTGTTCGGCAGCGTTTCCACGATTGTTGCCCAGCGGGCGCACTGTGCCGTGCTGTTAGTTCCCAACGGCGCAAAGTATAAAATGCCCGCACAAATCCTGTATTCCAGTAGCGCTGATGCCTCCGACGAACGCCTGGTTGAGCAATTGATCTTGTTCAATAAGCCTTTTCAGGCGCGCATCCATTTTGTACATGTCGAACGGGAAGGGGATGCCGCATTTTCAAAGTCTAAAGAAGAAATTTTTGAAGAATTGTTCGAGGCCGGAGAACCGCCTTTTGCCTTTGAGTTCGCCAACATCAAAAGCCCGGACATTGATGCCTCGATCAACCAATATGCCGAAATGGGAAAAATTGACCTGATCGTCATGGGCACCCGCCACCGCGGCTTCTGGGAACAGCTTTTTCACAAAAGCCAAACCAAACAAATGGCCCTGCATACTCATTTGCCCATGCTGGTTTTGCATCAGGGGGATTAGGAATTGCGGAGCAGCAATTCAATAGGAACACTATTCACCGCAGGCGGCAATTGGCCGGTGCGTACGCCAAAAACTAAGGTGAACCTACCGGATAAACCTTCCGGAAAGTTTAGAACCGTGTTGGTTTCGATGGTGTCGCCAGCCTCGATTTTGCCGCGAGGCAAGACGAATATGTCGTCTAATACCAATACAGGTTTTTCCTGTACCCCGTCGAACAGCATTGCTGAAAAAGTAAGGGGCATCGTCCCCACCCCCTGCCGCACTTCAAACGGATAGGGGTTTTTTATTTGTAAAAAGATCATGGCAGATTCGCCCTGTTTTACTGAAACGGATGTGGCGGCAGGGGTGATTACCAATTTACCGGCCACCTGCAGGCTGTCGGCGCGCAGCACGTGAAACCCCTTCAACCCGTTTTTCCAGGGAATTTCCAGGGTTTTGCAGTCGCTGCATTCCCAATCGTCGTTTCCGGCAATGAAAGCGGATCGGTTGTGCAGGGCGGTTTCCCAGTCCCAGAGATCGTACTGACTTTTTCGGTACAACACATCCGTAAAGGTATAGGCGCGTTCGCCCGTGTAGAAGGCGTATTTGGAGGGATTCCGGTACGAATTCTGAAAAACCACTGGCAAACCGCCAGCTTCTTTGTGGAGGGGATCAATCCATTTGCGGTTTTGAAACTCCGTAGGCAAAGGAATCCAGGCAGTGGCAAGCAGCAACCGGCCAATCAGAAAACCCACGACCGTAATTGCCGACAACCTGAGTATCCAACGCCGGAAAGCTTCCCGATCCAACGCATATTCGTAAGTGAGCAGCACCAGCGGAATGGCCAGCAAACCGGTCCATTGCGGTTCAGCGTGCCCTTTGAATGTTGCCCAGAAAAAAAACGCCCAAAACCCCACAATCAGGAAAAGCCACGCCCGGCGTTCCTCGCTTTTGAAATTGGAATGCCACACCGCTTTCAAAATCAGCAAAAAAAGCAGAGGATTAAACATGACCGGCTGATTGAGCAGGTAAGTGAACGTATGCTTCAATTCATAAGGATCGTCCCGGCCCGACAAATGGTAGCGGAAAGAAGGAAATTCCTGGGCATACTGCCAGTAGAGGTGCGGCATAAACAACAAACAACCCAACAAAGAAGCCACATAAAAAGCCGGAGTACGCAGGAGGGGGCGCAAATTGGACAAAGTAACGAAGCCGATGAGCAGAATTCCGTGGTATTTGCTGTACAACAACGCGGCCATGCAAGCGCCCAGCAAAATAGTGTTCAACCACGAAGGCTGTTGCAAAAAGCGGCGGTAAAGCCAAAGGAATACAGCGCCAAAAAATAGCAACGGCGCATCGGGCGCAGCAATGAAGCCGTAGGTCTGAAAAAGGGGCAATGCCGCCAGCAACGCAATCAGCACCCAGGCGTCGCGGCGCTTTGCGGGTTGCCCGGCCAATAGCCAGATAAAAAAAAATGTACCGGTTTGCAGCAATACTGCAATTAGACGAACACCCAGTTCATTCTGAAAACAGGCATAGCCCGCCCGGATCATCAGGGCGATCATCGGAGGATGGTCAAAGTAGCCCCAGTCTAAGGCTTGCGCATACATCCAGTAATACGCTTCGTCCGGATCCAGCTCCGTGAACGCGGCCTGAAAAAGGTTGAGCAGCAACCAAACGAAGAGGAATCCCACAAACACCGTTTTGGCGCTTCCGTTGGTTTCTTTGCTGCCCAATACCTGATCCATATCGTCTGTCTATTGCGTTACTTTCACTTTTGGTGCGTTTCTGTCATCCGATTCGGCATCCCTGGCGATGTATAGCATTTTTGCATTGTCGGATGAGAGTTCAAGGCGGCGATGGTCGGCGCTGAGTGTATAGGATTTCATCTCAGTGATCATTTCCTTAATATACCTTTCCTGTGTCATCAATCCCTTACAGACCCGGGAGGAAAACGTCAGGTTATTGCCAAACCGAATCGTACCGGTTGAGTCAACGACACAGGGACCCCGAAAATCGTTACACCCAAAAGATCCAATTGCTTCGTCGAATTTTAAATCAAGAAGAATACTCACGGAGTCCGCGCCAGCTAATCGTTGCTCCGTACCATCTTTCGTATAGGTAAGTAAGCGCCAGCTCCTCAATTCTACCGGAAGCTTCGGCCTGTTCTTGATAGAATCCGGAATAACAGGCGCGGGTTCCGATTGTCCTTGCACCACTTCCGGTTTTTCCGAACCGCCACAATTCCAAAGCAATACAGTCAGCGCCAATGCGCCCAAAACAAGCAATCTTGTCATGATTTACAGTCTATTTTAAACTTCAAAAAATTCTGTTTTTATAAAGGATCCCATCCAATTCTGAAAATGGAATGGTAAACTCGGTAGCCCCCACCACATAAGGCGCCACGTCGTAATTGTTGTAATAAAAATACAGGCCGCTGTCAAGCAGCGCAAAATTCTCGGGCAAAGCGAACGATTCTCCCCAAAAAAAACCGGCGTCATTCAGGCTTTGCTTCGGGCTTAATCCATGTGCCCTGCGAAAATGTTTTTCGGCAATGGTTTCCAGGCGCGGTACGCTGTTGATAAAATCTCTCAGATCGAGCTTAAACCCGGTCATTTTATCCAGCACCAGCAGTGTTGTAAAGGAATTGGGGTGCGCGCCTCCCGTATTGGAATACGTGGCATACTTCAAAGAAATTAATTTAGGCGATTGGAACAAGATACTGGTTGCTGTTTCAACCTCCCAGGGAATATCGTAAACCGGATTATCTTTCCGAAGCGATTCGTAATCTCCGATAAACCGCTCTGCAACTTCATTGAGCGGAATGCGAAACTCCTTCTCCTCCACCGCATAAACCGCTAAAGATGCTTTCAGGAAGTGCATCAGGGTATCGTTGATGGCCTGGCGCACCGAGTCCGAGCCGCCTGTTGCCAAAAAATAACTTGCCTCAACCGTGGCGCAACTAACCGTATCGGATTTGCAATTGAGGGATTGTTTTTTAAAATTTTGGGATTCGAAGATCAGGGCGCCAGCCGAAATCTCCATTTTTTCAGTCTGCTCGGGATTGTTTTGGGTACATGCGCCGGCGATCAAAAGGCAGGTTAAAAGGAACGCCGCAGGGATGATGACTGATTTTCTCATGTTGCAATGTTTTTGGTTTTGCTTTTGTACTGAAGAATGTCAATAGACTCTGTACAAAAAGCGTAATCTTCCTCCACATTAGATGCCACAACAACGAGTCTGTCGCCCGCAAATTGTCCAATTAGGTCAAGATACCAAGCACCGCCTTGCCGGTCGAGGTTACTCGTGGGTTCATCCAGCAGCAGCAGGGGCGTTTCGGAACAAATGGCCAGTGCCAGTTTCAGGCGCTGTTTCATGCCGGAAGAAAAAAAACGAACCGGCTTGTTTGCAGCACTTTCTGGAAACCCCAACACCCCAACGAGGTCTTTGGGCTGCAATCCGGCAGCAAATTTCCGGAAACGGTGGTGAAATTGCAAAGCTTCCAGCAGCGTAAATTCTTCGATCAGCTCGATGTAAGGCGCGGCATAGGAAAGGTACTGCCAAGCTTCGTTGGGGTTTAAAGACTTTTTTTGATGAGCAAACGAGGCTTGCCCTTTGGTGGGTGAAAGGTGCCCCGACAAGATGCGCAACAGCGTTGATTTTCCGGATCCGTTGGGGCCTGTAACGGCATAGCGCCCCGGTGCCTCAAACATCAGGTCAACATCGCGAAGCACCCATTCCCTGCGGTAGCGCTTGCTCACCCTGCTCAGTTCAATCTTCATTGACGCTGGAGCCGTTGAGTCCCCGAAAACCCCGCATGATTCCCTTGTCGTTGCTGAATTTTTTGACAAATTTCAGGATATTGTCCCGTTCTTCCGAGGGGCTGAATTCATTCTCAATGATTTCAAGCGCCTGATCCATTTTGTAATTAGAGACGTAGAGCCGGCGGTAAATCTCGTGGATAAGGTGGATCTGGCTTTCGTTGAACTTTCTGCGCGTTAACCCGACCGAGTTCACGCCCACATAAGAAAGCGGTTCGCGGGCAGCCTTCACATAAGGCGGCACGTTTTTGCGCACCAAAGACCCCCCGGCTACAAAGCTGTGCTGGCCGATGCACATGAACTGCTGCACGGCAACCAGCCCCTCCAGAATTGCCCAGTCTTCGATGACAACATGGCCGGCTAAGGTCACATTGTTCGCTAAGATAACATGGTCGCCAATGAGGCAATCGTGGGCAACGTGCGCATAAGCCATCAGCAAGCAATCGCTGCCAACCACCGTTTTCCAGGCTTCTTTCGTCCCCCGGTTCACGGTAACGTATTCCCGGATCGTGGTGCGGTCGCCAATCTCGGCAGTCGTTTTTTCCCCGGCAAACTTGAGGTCTTGCGGTATTCCGGCAATGACGGCACCGGGAAAAATTTCGCAGGATTTCCCGATTCGGGCGCCTTCGAAGACCGTAACATTAGAGCCAATCCAGGTGTCGTCGCCAATTTCGGCCGTATTGCTTTCTACTTCATATTTCAGGTTATGCGGAACCCCGGCTATAATGGAATTGGGCATAATTTTGCACCTTTTTCCGATTCGTGCGCCTTCATAGATGGTCACGTTGGAAGCAATCCAGGTTCCATCGCCGATAACTACATCTTTGTCAATGTAGCAGAAGGGGCCGATTTCGACATTTTCACCGATCTGCGCCCCGGCGTGTATTACAGAGTGTTTTCTGAAATCCATGATATTAAGATCGTCTGACCATTTGTGCCGTTAATTCTGCTTCTGATACAATTCTGTTGCCAACGTATGCTGTGCCCAGCATCTGGCAAATACCGCGCCGCATGGGAGCAACCATTTCCAATTTGAACAAAATGGTATCGCCAGGTAAGACTTTATACCTGAACTTGACATTCTCTATTTTCAAAAAGTAGGTGTCCCAGTTGCCGGGATCTTCCACGGTTGAAAGCGCCAGGATGCCGCCGGTTTGAGCCATTGCTTCCACCTGCAACACACCGGGCATGACCGGGTTGTTCGGGAAATGTCCCTGAAAAAATTGCTCATTGAACGTTACATTTTTTACGCCAACGATGTAGTTTTCCGACATTTCAATAATCTTGTCTACCAGCAAAAAAGGGTAGCGATGGGGTAGCCATTGTGCGATTTTTACGGAATCGAACAAGGGCGCTTTATCAGGATCGTAAACCGGTTTACCTTTCAGTTTGCGTTGCTCCTGAAACTGTTTTTTGAGCAGTTTCGCGAATTCCACATTGGCTTTATGCCCTGGCTTGATGGCTACAATTTTACCTTTTATAGGGTGTCCCATCAGCGCCAGATCCCCGATTACATCCAAAAGTTTGTGGCGTGCCGGTTCGTTTTTAAAACGCAGATCAAGTGTGTTGAGGATCCCTTCCCGCACTTTCACACTCTTTTTGTTGATTTTCAAGGCCAATTCGTCCAAAAAGACTTGCTCCACGCTTTTGTCCACAATGACGATGGCATTGTCTAAGTCGCCACCCCGAATAAGGTTTTGTTGAAAAAGCACTTCCAACTCATGCAAAAAAACAAAAGTCCGGCAGGGTGCAATTTCTTTTTCGTAGTCGTTGAGATCCGTGAGCTGGGCGTATTGCTGCCCAAGTACGTCCGAATTGAAATCAATGAGCGTAATGACCTCAAAATGGTCACTGGGCAGGGCCATCAATTCCGTTCCGGTACTTTCGTCCCGATAGGTCACGGGCTGCGTAATTTCGAAGTATTCCCTTTCTGCTTCCTGCTCCTCGATGCCTGCCTGGCGCAGCGCCTCCACAAACGGTAGCGCGCTGCCGTCGAGGATGGGCACTTCGGAACCGTCGAGTTGAATCAGTACATTGTCAATCTGCATGCCCACCAGCGCGGAAAGCGCGTGTTCGATGGTGCTGATCTGTACCTGCTCAAATTTGATGGTCGTGCCGCGTTGCGTGGAAACCACCCGGTTAACGTCTGCGTTGAAAACCGGCTTGCCCTCGATGTCTGTCCGCTGAAACTTGTAGCCGTGATCCGCCGGCGCTGGCTGAAAGGTCAGGGTTACCGGTTGCCCGGTATGCAACCCTACTCCTTTAAGCGATGCCGGTTGTTTGATCGTACGCTGCTTCATATCCAATAAAAATATTGTCGCTCGAAAAAAATTGCTGCAAAGATATGTTATTGATCCGGGAATAGATTTGAGAAATTTCAAGTCTTGAAAATACCTGACTATTGATCCGGTATGCGTTTCCCTTCGGGGTTGATCCATTTTTCAATTTGCTCCAACCGCCTGACGAGGTTGGGCAATTTTCTAAAAAAAACAAAAGCCCGCATGTACTCGCTGTGGCGAATGGCCGGATAGCCGGAAATGGCCGTCCCCGGTTCTTTGATGGAGCCGGTAACGCCACTTTGCCCCTGCATCTGGGTGCCGTCGGCAATGGTCAGGTGTCCGCCAATGCCCACTTGCCCGCCAATGCGGCAGGATTTGCCAATTTTTGTGCTGCCGGCAATGCCCGTTTGGGCGGCAATCACGGTATTTTCTCCGATTTCCACATTGTGCGCGATCTGGATCAGGTTGTCCAATTTTACGCCCCGCCGGATGATGGTAGACCCCATGGTGGCGCGGTCAATGGTTGTATTGGCACCGATTTCCACATGGTCTTCAATGCACACATTCCCCACCTGCGCGATTTTGTTGTACGTGCCATCGGGCTGCGGCGCAAACCCAAACCCGTCGGCACCAATGACCACATTGGGGTGGATGATGCAGTGGTCGCCGATGACGCATTCGTGCATGATGCGCACCCCCGGGTAGATGAATGCCTGGCGCCCGATTTTTGCATTTTTGCCAATATAGACCTGCGAACTGATGTAGCTGTTTTCGCCAATGCCGGCACCTGCTTCCACGATGCTGAACGGGCCGACGGAAACGCCTTCCCCCAGTTGCGCATCGGCGTGTACCTGCGCATGCGGAGAAATGCCGCTGGGCGTTGAGTCATTGCCCCCGAAATTGCTGAGCAAGACGCCAACGGCAAGGTACACATCGGCTACCCGAATCATGGTGGCGCTAACGGGCTTTTTCGGTTGGAATGCCTGATGGACTAAAATAATGGAAGCCGTCGTGGTATAAGCGTATTCTTCATACTTCGGATTGCCGAGGAAAGTGATAGTTCCTACCCCACCTTCTTCAATCTTGGATGGGCGGCTGACCTGAATTTCAGGGTCTCCTTCTACCACGCCGTTTAATAGTGCTGCTAATTCTCTGGCCGACAGTTGCATGGTGCAAAGGTAGGAAAATTTGAAGATTTGAGGATTTGAAGATTTGAGGATGGAGACTAACAGCGCGTGGGAAAGGACATTGTTGTTAATGCCCTATCCCGCCGAGTCAGGATAAGTTGTGGTAAAAACCCCTCAAAACACCAGCGGCAGAAACAACTTCGCTGCCAGCGCCACCACCACAATCGAAACCACATCCAACCACCAGCCCGCTTTCACCATATCGCCTATTTTCAGGTGGCCGCTCGCAAAGGCAATGGCGTTGGGCGGAGTGGCCATCGGCAGCATGAAACCGCAACTGGCCGCCAGCGTCACCGGAATGCAGAGGACGAGCGGATCTATGCCCGCGCCGACAGCAATACCACCAATTACAGGCAGCAAAATCGTGACGAGCGCAACATTTGACATCACTTCCGAGATAAAAACCGTGACCGCCGCCAGCGCCAGCATCACCCAGAAACTGTAATCGCTCACCCCGGCAAATTGCTGGCCAACGAGGTTGATGATGCCCGTGTATTCCAAAGCATTGGCTAAGCTCAACCCCCCGCCAAACAGCAGCAGGATGCCCCAGGGCAGTTTTTGCGTATCGTTCCAAACCAGCACAGTAAGCCCTTTCCGGCCAAGCGGAATGACGAACAGGGCCACGGCTGCTATCAGGGCAATACTCGCGTCGGAAAGCCCGGGAAGTAGTTTGCTGATGAAGGCACGGAACATCCAGGCTAAGGCCGTCAGGACAAACACCAATAAGGTGCGCTTTTCTTCCTGCGACATGCGGCCAAGCGCATCTATTTCGTGGTTAATGATCGCAGCCGCATTGTGGAATTTGCCGAGGCGGTTGGGGAAAATGAGTTTGACCATGATCACATAACCCACCAGAATCAAAAACAGCGCGATGGGAAATGAAAAAATCATCCATTGCGCAAAGCTGACTTCGTAGTTGAATGCTTTTTGCATATAAGCCGTAAACACAAGATTCGGCGGGGTTCCCACAATCGTGGCCATGCCGCCGAGCGTGGCGGAATAAGCAATGGCAAGCATCATACACACCGCAAAATTGCGGGTTTGCGCCGGGGAGTAGCCGTGTTCTTCGGCGGTCAGCAGGTTGATGACCGACAGCGCAATGGGCAGCATCATCACCGTAGTGGCCGTATTGCTGATCCACATGCTGATGAAAGCCGTGGCCAGCATGAACCCCAAAATGATGCCGTTGGCGTTCGTGCCGGTCATGCGCACAATGTTGAGCGCAATGCGTTTGTGCAACCCCCATTTCTCCATCGCCAAAGCGATCATGAACCCGCCCATGAACAGAAAAACAATGGGGTCGCCGTAAGGCTTCGCCGCCGCTTCCAAGTTCAAATCCTTGATGCCCAACAACGGCAGGCAAATCAAAGGCAACAAGGCGGTGACCGCCAGAGCCGTCGCTTCGGTGATCCACCAGGTGAGCATCCAGACCGTCATGGCCATCACCCGCCAGGCTTCCGGGGTGAACATGGATGGTGCCGGAATACACAACAAAACGACAAAAGCCACAGGGCCGAGGAGGAGAAACAGGAGCTTGAGTTTCATGGTATGGCTGTGCGGTTGTGGTGTGCCGCCGAACTCCAGTTCGGCGGCCTGTTCACTTAACTTGGTTTTATTATTTAATTTTCGCTGAACAGCGTTCAGCGGTACAATTAAAAATTATAATTGACCCCAAAGCGAATATCAATAGGTTGCTGGATGCTGTTTTCAGGGGCATTGACATTATACAGCAGGGAAATTTCATACCCCAGGAGACTACCGGAACTGGTATAGCCAAGCCCTACGTAGAAGTTATTCTGCTGAACGCGAATGGATTCCACCTTCGTGCCACTGACCCCTGTATAGAAAACGTCAGAAGCCAGTTCGTATTCCACATGCGCAAACAGAGCCGGAATAATTTTGTAGCGGCCAAAAACACCTCCACCAAACGTCAGGGGATTGGCTTTAGCAACGGCATTGCCCACATCTACCCGATAGCTCTCGTATTGAAGGGTGATGCGGGGGCCAATGGAAAAATTATTCGTAATTTTATACCCCGCCATCGGTGAAATACCGAGCTGAAACAGGCTTTCAAAGTTATTGCCTGCAAACCCTAAATTGAAGCCACCGCCAAACCAAACCCGGCTCATAAAATTACCGCTTTCGTCAAAATACTCGGCATTGTCCTTGTCACTTTTTTTCTTTTTTTGCGCATAAGCCTGATCCTGAACAGCCAGCACGAGCACCATCACTAATAAAGCCAATTGAATGATCTTTTTCATAGCAACTTGTTTTTTCACAAAGATAGCCGCAATAGCGAAATGGCAACAAAAAAGTGTAAGTTCCGTGACAGAAATGCGGGCATTTGGTCGCCGGAAAAGCATTTAACCAAAAAGCATCGTCCAAATTTTTATATTCGCGCTCCGAAACTATATTTCAAAAATTTGCGCGCCCCCTTTCCCCAGACAGCCAGATCGCCCCCTTTTGTAATTTTTTAATTTTCATTCAGCGACTAACACCTTTTAAAAAATGGCGATTCGTTTTACGCTGTCCTTACTCTTTTTGGGTATGACCATCCAACAGTTATCTGCGCAGCAAGCAATTTTTGCGGGCAAAGAGATCACAGGCATTACTTCGGCTGAACTCGAACGGGAATTTACCAACTGGCGCATTTTTGAATTAGACGCTCCGGCTTTGCATGCTTTTGCAAGCAGTCAGCCCGTCAAGGCAGACCTGCGGCTACAACTCGGCGACACGTACGATTGGCCCGTTTCCCTGTATCCCGACGACATCCGTTCTGCGGATTATCAACTCCGGGTTTTGACGGAAAACGGCCTGCAAATCCTTCCCAAAGGCGAAAATATAACCTATGGCGGTTATGCCGCCGGGCAGACCGAAAACGACGTGCGCCTGACCCTGAGCCAAAACTTCATTTTTGGGTACGTGGAAATGGGCGAACTGACCTTTTTCATCGAGCCGGCCAAGCGCTTCAAAGCGGATTTACCTGAAAATTACTACGTCGTTTACCGCACCGACGATGTGCGGCCACGCCCCGAAAGTCGTTGCGGCTGGACGCAGACCGAACACCGCAAAGCGGCATTGGAACATTCCGAACCCGGCGAAGAAAAAATGTTTGGCAACTGCTATACCGTAGAAATCGCTTTAGCTTCCGATTTTTCCATGTTCCAGGTTTTCGGTTCCGTTTTTGGCGTTCAGGATTTTATGCTCGGCGTATTGAACAACGTACAAACCAACTACGATACCGAATTTGCCGATGACATCCGCTTTGAAGTGGTGACGCAATTCATCGTTTCAACCACCGGCGGCAATCCCTGGTCTTCGTCTACCGATGCCGGTACGCTGCTGGAAAGTTTCAGAAACTGGGGCAATGCCGGCAATTTCGGAGTTCCCTTCGACGTAGCTTCGCTGTGGACTAACCGCGATTTTAACGGCTCTATCATCGGTGTTGCCTGGATTGCCGGACTTTGTTCCGACCTTCGCTACAATACCTGTCAATTGTTTTCCAGTAACGCCGCTTTTCTCCGGGTGTTGAAGGCGCATGAACTGGGCCACAACTTCGGTGCCGACCACGATGCGGAAGGCGCCAATACTATTATGGCGCCTTCGGTTTCTTCAGCCACGGCCTGGTCGTCTCTTTCGATAAGCGACATCAATAGTTTGATCAACGACCTGGCGTTTGGCGGCGGGTGTTTTTCCACTTGCACCGGGTCAGGGGGGCCGCCAATCGCTTCCATTTCGGCACCGGCCGTCCATGTTTGTGCAGGCAGCGTTGTGCCGCTGATTGACAATAGTGCCAACGCGCCAACTTCCTGGACCTGGAACATGCCGGGCGCTACGCCGTCCATTTCCGGCGAACAACACCCAACGGTCAAATACAACAACCCCGGAAACTATACGGCTACCTTAATCGCCACCAACAACGAGGGGACGGATGTGGCAAATGTCAATATCCAGGTGAATGACAGCGGTACCAAATATTTGATTTACGAAACGTTTGAAGCCAATCCCGGCCCCTGGGAAATCATCAATCCCGACAACGGAATTACCTGGGAATGGGTGACCATCGGCGGCGCGCAATACGGCAAAAAAGCAATGTCGCTCAATAATTTCAATTATACGGCACTCAATCAAAAAGACGGGTTGGTCTCCATACCCCTTAACCTGAGCGCCGAATCAGATGTCATGCTTGAAATTGACTATGCCTACCGCCGCTTCAATGCCTCCCGCAGCGACAAACTCATCGTTTCGGTGTCTACAAACGGCGGCCTTACCTACCCCAACGTTGTTTTTCAGGGGCAGGAAAACGGCGGCGGTAATTTTGCTACGGCAATTGATTCACAAACGGCATTTTTGCCGGCCACGAATAGCGATTGGTGTTTTGGTACAAATTTTGGCACAGGTTGCCTGTTGATTGATCTTTCGGCTTTTAGTGGCCAATCGCAGGTGCGCATCCGGATCGAAAACCAAACGGGGCATGGCAACAACATGTACATTGACAACATCCGAGTCCGTAGTTCCTGCGCTGCTCCACAACCACCTGTGCCCAATTTTACGTCCAATGTCACTTCGGGTTGCGCCCCCCTGACGGTGAATTATACCAACCAGACGCCAGGCGTGGTCACCAATTATTTCTGGACTTTCCCTGGTGGTACTCCGGAATTTTCCACGAATCCTAATCCTGTCGTAACCTACAATACATCGGGCGTTTATAATGTTTCGCTTGAGGCGACCAATCTGGGAGGTTCGGCCACCATTATAAAAGCCGGCTACATCGTCGTGTCAGGCGGCCCAACCGCCAATTTTTCAACGGTCGTCAACAACCTCAACGTCCAAACGACCAACCTTTCAGCCAATGCAACCAACTATGTCTGGAATTTTGGCGACGGCACGCCGAACAGCACGGCTACTTCACCTGCACACGTTTACGCGCAGCCCGGAACTTATACCATCCGCCTTACCGCGACCAACCCATGCGGACAGTCGGTAAAAGAAATCAGCGTCATAGTAACGGCACCAATTTCGGCGGCATTTTCGGCAACGCCACTGCAAGGTTGCGCGCCGTTGACCGTGACCTTCAACAACGAGTCAACCGGAAACGTAACCAGCTGGATGTGGACTTTTGAAGGCGGTACGCCGGCTACTTCCACCGATCAAAACCCGACGGTGACCTATCTTGAACCAGGCGCCTACAATGTGAGTCTTACCGTCAGCAACGGCAGCTTCCAGAATTCAACCCAACTCACAGATTATATTGTCGTCAATGGCGCGCCTGCTGCTACTTTTACTTCCCTAAATCCGCCGGGTAGTCCTTCCGTTCAGTTCAACAATACCACAACAGGAGCAAGTAGCTACCATTGGGATTTTGGCGATGGCGCAACCAGCGAAGCAGCCGACACCTCGCACACTTACGAAGCCGACGGAACCTATACCGTCACCCTCATCGCAACCAATGCCTGCGGCAGCGACACCGCCATGCAGGAAGTGACCATCCTGCTGCCTCCCGTAGCAAGTTGGGAACAAACCGCGACCGAAGGCTGCGAAGGGCTGAGCATACAATTCAACGCAGCGCCACAAGGCCCCGGACTTACTTACACCTGGACGTTTGAAGGCGGCGAACCGGCTACTTCCGACCTTCCCGATCCGACCATTGTTTACGACACTGCTGGCACCTACGCTGTGCAACTCATTGTGACCAATGCCGCTGGAGCGGATACCATCATTCAGGACGACGCCATTGTGGTTGGCCCAAATCCGTTGGCTGCCTTTGCGGCAAATGCTATACTGGGACAAGCCACCGTGCAGTTCGACAATGCCTCCATTGCGGCAAGCAGTTTTCATTGGGATTTTGGCAATGGCGCAACCAGCGAAGCAACCGACACCTCGCACACTTACGAAGCCGACGGAACCTATACCGTCACCCTCATCGCAACCAATGCCTGCGGCAGCGACACCGCCACGCAGGAAGTGACCATCCTGCTGCCTCCCGTAGCAAGTTGGGAACAAACCGCGACCGAAGGCTGCGAAGGGCTGAGCATACAATTCAACGCAGCGCCACAAGGCCCCGGACTTACTTACACCTGGACGTTTGAAGGCGGCGAACCGGCTACTTCCGACCTTACTAATCCGACCATTTTATACCCAATTTCGGGTAATTATTTCGTTCAACTCATTGTGACCAATGCCGCTGGAGCAGATACCGCAGTTCAAAACAGCGCCGTGATCATTACCGGCGGCCCAGCTTCAGCATTTACGACGTCAGTGAACGGATTCAACCTTGCACTTGAAAATAATTCGAGCAGCGGAAGCAGCTATTTCTGGGATTTTGGCGATGAAAATACCAGTGAACTATTTGCTCCAGGCCACATTTATGAGGAGGAAGGCGTCTATACCGTGATCCTTGTTGTTAGCAATGACTGCGGCAGTGATACTGCTGCTGTAACCATTACCATAGACAGCAACCTCCCCGTAGCTGATTTCGGCTATGAAAACCAGGAAGGTTGTGCGCCTTTGACTGTACAGTTTTTTAACCAATCGGTCAATGCAGACAGCGTGCAATGGATCTTCCCCGGAGGAACCCCATCCGCTTCGAGCGAGCAAAATCCGGTTGTGGTTTATGCTGAGTCAGGCATTTACAACGGTACAATTATTAGCTACAACAGCGCCGGAAGTGCCGCCCAAACCCAAATGAACATCGTATCCGTGATGGCGGGGCCAGAAGCGGCATTTGATGCAACGCAGGACGAAGCAACGGTGAGTTTTGTAAACATCTCCCAGAATGCAGCCACCTATGTGTGGGATTTTGGCGATGGCGAAACGAGCACAGCAAGCAATGCGGTGCATACGTACGCTGCAAGCGGGGATTACCTAGTGCAATTGATTGCGACCAATGCGTGTGGTTCCGATACCATTTCAAAAGAGATTGGTATCCTCATCGTCAGTGCCGGAGAAGTGACCCGGAATATAGTTTTTAACCTCTACCCTAACCCCAACAGCGGCAGATTTACGCTGGAACTTGAAGCAACACCGGTGCCGTTGGCCGAATTAAAAATATTTGATGCCCTGGGCCAAATCGTCTATACCGAAACGATTGGTTTCCAAAGCGGTCAACTTCAAAAAGCAATCGGGTTGGAACGTCTGAGCGCAGGCGTGTACTGGCTTTCGATAAAAACCCAGAATTTTAACATGACCCGAAAGGTGATTGTCCAGGATTGATTGTATCTTAGTTTAGCCTGTTCGCGAAAAAGCACAAACAGGGTTAAAAAACAGTTTACTATGAAGGCATTTTTTACGACGCTTCTTCTGATTACGATTGGTTTCACAGGTGCTTTATGGGCGCAACCAGCCAATGACAACTGCGCCGGCGCACAAAACCTGACGTTGGGTACGCCGCCTGCTTGTCCCGGCGGTGGGAGCATTACCAATACCTTTTCAAGCACCAATATCAATGCCACACCGGCAACGCCTTATCCTGCCTTTACAGGTTGCGATATTGGGGGCAGCACGGCCAGCCCGGCAGCGGAAGTTTGGTACCGTTTCACGCCAAATTCCAATGTACTGACCATTAATATCACCGGAGCGCTTTCCACTCCGAACTTAGTTTTATTCACAGGTACCAATTGTGGCTTCCTGAATCCGGTTGAATGCGCCAGCGCTCCCCCAGGATCCGGATCGCTCAGTTTTTCCACCCCCGTTACCCCCGGAATAGTCTATTACATGCTGATTTCAGGGGGCGACGTTGATGATCAGGGCAACTTTACGATTTCTATGATGAGTTCGAGGGATTGTACGCCTTGTCTTCAGAACGTTTCATTGATCGCATCCCCTCCGCCGGTAAACGGCACTTATAATTCCGGGCAAAATGTAACTTTTTGTTTCACCATCAGCCAATGGAATGTAACCGGAACCGTTGAATGGCTTCATGCGGTCGAGTTTGATTTTGGTCCGGGCTGGAATGTCAACACCATAATTCCTAACCCTCCGCCCTCCTGTGGCGGCGATGGTTCCTGGAACTGGTATAACTCGTGGACAGGATGCAATACTGGGCAAAGTTTTGGACCTGGATTTGCTTATGATTCGAGTTCAGGGATAGGCTGCGGGGGATCTCCCAATGACGGCAACCCAGGGAATAACTGGGGCGACGGCACCGGTGGATGCGCCAACATTACCCCGGCAAACCCCTTTGTGTTTTGTGTTACGGTCACGGTCACCAACTGCCCGCCCAACATTACCGGCAATGACCTCGGCATTACCATCAATGTATGGTCGGACGGGGACTCCGGGTCATGGACTCAAACGGGTTGTAACTCGGGAAGTGAATATCCCTTCCTGTCCACTGCCATTTGTTGTGACGACCTTAACCCGTTCGTTATCCCGACGTCAACCTCCTGCCCCACTTCATGCGATGGCACCTTGACTTTTTCCGGTCAATCTCCCACAGGTTTCGGCTCATGGAATTATACCGTATTTAATAGCATGAACGTCATTGTTCATCAATCTTTTTCCAATCCTGGTGAGGTCACGATAACTGGCTTGTGCGCCGGTACGTACACCATTTTGGCAACAAATGTAGTTACGGGCTGTAACCGTTCGGTTACTCGACAAATTCTTCCGGGTGCCGCGCCAAATGCAATGGCTTCCTTATTAGCACAACCCTGCCCGGGAGGTATGATTTCGCTCTTAGGCTCAACTTCTACGCCTGGCGCCCCCATTACCTATGCCTGGACCGGTCCCGGCGGCTATACTTCTAACCAGCAAAACCCCACCAACGCTACCTTAGCAGGAGTTTATACCTTAGTGGTAACCGTGAACGGTTGTCCTTCTTTACCTGTAACGGTCAATGCACAGTTTCAAAACCCCATTGTCGTTGCTAATGCCAATCCGCTAAGCCTTTGTGAAGGGCAAAGCGTCACGTTGACTGCAAGTGGAGGGGTGACGTTCGCCTGGACGAATATTGCAACCGGCTTACCAGTAGGCACCGGATCTCCGCTTACAATCACGGTTACAGAACCCTCTACTTTTATGGTGACGAGCACCAACGCCAGCGGCTGCACGGCAACAGATGAAGTTTTCGTAAATGTCAATCCATTACCCCCTGTCAGCATCAACAGCACCGGCCCATTCTGCTCCAACACCATGTTTGTGCTGACGGCAACTGGCGCAAATACCTACATCTGGGAAGACGGCAGCACGACCAACCCCCGAATTGTTTCACGCCCGGCTGGCTTCCATACCTTTTCCGTCACCGGACGGATCACAGCCACAGGTTGCCAAAATACCGCTCAGATACAAGTCTTTGTAACAGCGGCTCCGACTGCAAGCATCACGCCATCGGCACCGGTTATTTGCGCCGGGCAGTCCGTAACCCTCACCGCAAGCGGCGGGAATTCTTATGCCTGGGCGGGTGGCCCCAACAATGCTGTAAAAGTCGTTTCCCCAATTACGACCACAACTTATACCGTTACGGTTACCGATTTTGAAGGTTGTACGGATGTAGAATCTGTCACGGTAACCGTTCAACAACCGCTGGCACCCCCGGTAATAACCTGCGGCACCATAACGCCTAACTCGGTGCAGTTTAACTGGCCTGCAGTAGCGGGCGCATCCGGCTACTTAGTTACCGGTGCAGTCGGGACGCTAACCGGGACGACCTTCACCGTTACTGGTCTGAATCCGGGCACTCCGGTGACCATCACGGTGACCGCTCAAAATGCCGGTATTTGCGGCCCAAGCACGGCAACCTTCACCTGTACTTCTACGGCTTGCCCGCCTGTAATTGTTGTCATCGCACCGGTAGCTGATTTCTGCCTTACGGCATCAGTCGCCCCGTTGACTTTAAGTGTGACAACTACCGGTGGCAGCGGCAGTGGAACCGGCGTCTGGAGCGGAACCGGAATCACCAATACGACAACAGGCGTCTTTAATCCAACGACTGCCGGCGTTGGCACACATCCGGTTGTCTATGCTTATACCGAAGGAATTTGCACTTACCGCGATACCCTCGGCATTGATGTCTTCGCCGTTCCAACGGCAAATTTCAGCGTAAGCGATACCACGGTTTGCACCAATGCGGCAACCACAATCACTTACACCGGGACTGCCGGCGCAGGAGCGACCTACGTCTGGAACTTCGGAGGCGGCACGGCCAACCCCGGCACAGGACAAGGGCCTCACTCCGTTTCCTGGTTAACACCGGGCAACAAAACCGTCACGCTAAGGGTCACTGAAAATGGCTGTACTTCCGCGATATTCACCCGAAACGTAATCGTTTCTGCGCCATTGGCGGTGCCGGTGATTACCTGCGGGACTGCGACGACCACCTCCGTGACCTTCAACTGGGGCGCTGTTACCGGTGCCGCGTCTTACAACGTCAACGTCATTACGGGCCAGACCGGCACGCTGAGTGGTACGAGCTTCACCGTAAACAATATTTTGCCCGGCGCTGTGGTGACGATTCAAGTCATCGCTGTCGGGAATGGGCCCTGTGGAAACAGCAGTGCGCAGTTTACTTGCAATGCTGCTGCATGTCCGACTTTCAACATCAGCATCACGCCGGTTGCGGATATTTGCCTGAATGGTGCCAATACGCCGTTCGATCTGGCGGCCACGATCAGTGGCGGCGCAGGCGGCGGCGTACGCCAATGGACAGGCTCTGGCATCACTAATGCTGCAAACGGGACATTTGACCCGGCAACCGCCGGAGCGGGCACACATACCATTACCCTGACTTATACGGAAGGACCTTGCACTGGCAGCCAGACCACAACCATTGACGTGTTTAATACGCCAACGGCTGACTTTACGGTTGCGCCGGATACGGTGTGTACCAATAACGTTGCAACCGTTACGTATTCCGGAACCGCAAGCCCTGGTGCTACCTATACCTGGAACTTTGGCGGCGGCACGGCCAATCCCGGCACGGGGGCTGGTCCGCACACCGTCACCTGGCCAACTTCCGGCCAAAAAACGATTTCTCTGACAGTACAGGAAAACGGTTGCACTTCTCCCGCAATCAGCCAAACGGTGCAGGTAGATAATCCGCTTGCGCCTCCAATTATCAACTGCAACACAACCGTTTCTACCATTACTTTCACTTGGGCCAACGTCCCCGGGGCATCCAGTTACAACCTGACCGTGGTTACGGGGCAAACCGGTACGATCAGCGGCAACTCGATTGCTTTTACCGGTTTGGTTGCCAACGAGGAAGTGCGCATCATCGTGGAGGCCATCAGCAGTGGCCCTTGTGCAAACAGCAGCGCAGAAGTGAGCTGTTTTGCTTTAGATTGCCCGGTTGTTACCTTAGACATTGATCCGGTCACCGATATTTGCCTGAATGCTTCCGCCACTGCGGTTGATTTGAATGTAGTTATCAGCGGCGGCGTTGGCGGCGGTGTCAGCACGTGGAGCGGCCCCGGCATTACAGATGCTGCGAACGGAATTTTTGACCCAGCGACAGCTGGAGCAGGCAGCCATACCCTCAACCTTAACTATCAGGAAGGCAATTGTACTTACAATGAATCCATCGTCATTGTAGTGAATCCGCAACCTTCTGCAGCTTTTGCCACGACAAGCCCCGTTTGTGTAGATGCCAACAGCACCATTACTTACACAGGCGGAGCTGCCGCAGGAGCGACTTACGACTGGGATTTTGGTAGTGGAACGGCAACTCCGGGCACCGGGCAAGGGCCACACCAGGTCAGTTGGAGCACTGCCGGCGCACAAAATATTGCCCTTACGGTAACAGAAAACAACTGCGCTTCTGAGCCGGTGACCAATTCAGTACAAGTAGAAGCGCCTTTAGCGCCGTTCACCATTACTTGCGATGCAACCAATACCTCCATCACGTTTAGTTGGCCGGCTGTGACCGGTGCAACAGGTTACCAGGTCGCCATAACAAATGCTCCCGCAGGAACAACCGGAACGTTGAACGGGACTACGTATTCAATTACCGGCCTGAACCCGGATGATTCAGTCACGATTGAAGTGACTGCGGAAACCAATATTTCGTGCGGCAGCATTGTGGTTGAACAAACCTGTATTGCAAATGCTTGTCCGCCGGTTGTGCTGAACATCACTCCGATCCCGGATTTGTGTGCGGATAGCCCTGCACAAACGCTGACAGCTACAGCCACCGGCGGCGCTGGCGGCGGAACGTTTACCTGGTCGGGCAACGGCGTCACTGGCAATTCTTTTGACCCGTCGGCGGTTGCCACGGGAACTACGACGGTGACCGTTGCTTACAGCGAAGGCGTTTGCGACTACTCCGGCACGCTTGACCTTGTTGTGAATGCAATTCCAACCGCTAATTTCGCCCTCGATGCGATCATTTGTATCACCGATGCGGCTACTGCCACCTTTACAGGTTCAGCAGGCACCGGTGCGACTTACAACTGGAACTTTGGCGGTGGAACGGGTACTCCGGGCACTGGTCAGGGGCCGCACGACATTACCTGGTCAACGGCCGGTCAAAAAACGGTTTCCTTGAGCGTGACGGAAAACGGCTGCGTTTCTGCGCCGGTATCCCACACCACACAGGTTGACGCGGTGTTGCTGCCTCCGGTGATTTCCTGCACTCAAACGACAACATCCGTCACCTTCTCCTGGCCCAATGTGGTTGGCGCTACCAGCTATCAGGTTACGGGAACGACTGGCGTGCTGTCAGGCAATACCTACACCATAAGCGGTCTGATGCCCGGGGATATAGTCAGCATAACCGTCACTGCCGTCGGCTCTTCCGTTTGCGGAAACAGTTCGGCAGATGCGACTTGTTCGGCAGCGGCTTGCCCGGCGGTAGTTGTGAACATCGCGCCGATTCCGGCGCTTTGCGCAAATGCGGGAATTCAGACGCTTAACGCAACTGCATCCGGTGGACCAGGCGGCGGCACGTTTACCTGGACCGGCAATGGCGTGGTAAACAATACCTTCGATCCTGCCGCTGTTTCTGTGGGTACAACCACCGTTACGCTAACTTACACGGAAGGGGTATGCGTTTATACCGCATCTGTAGACATTACGGTCAATGCCGTGCCAACCTCGAATTTTAATATCAATACTTCATCTGTTTGTACCAGCAGTCCGACTACGGTAACGTTTACTGGTTCTGCTTCTCCAGGCGCAACGTTTGTTTGGAATTTTGCAGGGGGTACAGCGACACCTGGTACTGGCGCAGGGCCACACACAGTTTCCTGGACAACGGGAGGTTCAAAAAATATTACTTTACAGATCCAGAACAACGGCTGTAGTTCAACGATTACATCAGCATCTGTGGATGTGGAAGCTCCGTTGACTCCGCCACAAATCGTTTGCTCTGCCACCTCGACCAATTCCATTACCTTCTCCTGGGTCGCCGTTGTTGGCGCAGAGAGCTACCAGGTGGTGAATGTAACAGGGCCGGCAGGCACGCTTTCCGGAACGACTTATACCGTAACTGGATTGACGCCGGGGCAGTCAGTAGAAATTCAGGTCATTGCAGTCAATACCGGCCCTTGCGGCAACGTCAGCAATAATGGCACCTGCATTGCTCAAAACTGCCCACCGCTGACCCTTACCCTGAGTGGTTCGAATTCAATTTGCGCAGGCTCAGCGGCCAGCGTTGCTTTTGATTTCAATACCACGATTGCCGGACCTTACACCGTTAGTTACAACCTTAACGGCGGCGCTACACAAACCGCTACCCTGAACGACAACGGCAGCATTTCGCTCCCGGGTCTGACGGCTACCACGACGCTAAATGTCCTGTCTATTACAGGTGCCGGCAACGCCGATTGCAGTTTCCCCGGCAACGCCAGCCGCACCATCACGGTTAATCCAACCGTCAATGCGGGAACAGCAGCATCCCCGCAAAGGGTTTGTGCAGGAGCGCCTTCCGTGATCACTTTAGCTTCGCTCATCAACGGCGAAGACGCTGGCGGTCAATGGGTGGAAACTTCGGCTGCGCCATCGGGCGGCGGCGCCTTTAACGCGGCGACAGGCAGCTTTAATCCAACGCTTCAGGCACCGGGCACCTACACGTTTGCTTATCGTTTGAACGCTGCCGATCCTTGCCCGGATCAGGAAACGCAAGTCAGCGTGGTCATTGAACCAGCGCCGATAGCGGACGCAGGCCAGGACCAAACGCTCACCTGCAACTTAGGTATGGCAACTTTGGGGGGTGGGAACACCAGCACCGGGCAGGGCATTACCTATGCCTGGACTTCTGCAACATCGGGCGTGGTCATTACAGATCCGTCGGCGAGGTTGATCGAAGCGGCCCAGCCAGGCAGCTACACCCTTACGGTGAGCAATGACCTGGGTTGTACGGACACCGATCAGGTAGCAGTAGACGCAAATCTGGAAGTCCCAACCGCTGCGGCGAATATCAGCCAGATCAGCTGTTTTGGTTCCAATGATGGCACGATCCAGATTGATGACGTGACCGGCGGTACGGGGCCTTATGTCTACTCATTCAATGGCAGTCCGTTTACGGCTCAGAATTTCTTTTCCGGGCTTTCGCCGGATACTTATACCATAGTGATCCGCGACCAGAATGGCTGTTTTTCGGAATTGACCCTCGACATTACCCAGCCGACGCAGATTGCCGTGAGTTTGTCCACCAACCTTGGAAATACGGACAACCTGCTCATCGAAGGCGACAGCGTTCGCTTAGAAGCTTTGTTCGATCCGGCCATTCAGTTGGATACGATTATCTGGAAGCCGGATTCGATTGCGATGGGCAATTCAACCACAATTTGGGTAAGCCCGTCGGAAATGACCCGGTATACGGTTACGATTGTGGATGAAAACGGTTGCAACGCCAGCGATGAAGTGTTGATCGTCGTCCGGAAAGTGCGGCCGGTTTACATTCCGAACGTCTTTTCGCCGAACGACGACGGTTTCAATGATATTTTCTACATCCAGGCAGGCACCCAGGTTAAAAATATCAGGAAGTTTGCCATTTTCAACCGCTGGGGCGAATCCATTATAAGCCTTGAAAACTTCCAACCCAACGATCCGGCTTTCGGATGGGATGGAAAATTCAGAAACCAGGCTGCGAATGCTGCTGTCTTCGCTTACTTTGCTGAAATTGAATTCAATGACGGCGAAGTGATTCTGTATAAAGGCGATGTAACGTTGCTGCGTTAAGAGGCAAATTGGCGAAGGGTAAGTTGGCGAAGGGTAAGTTGGCAAGTTGGCAAACTCGCCCTTCGCCCCTTGCCAACTTGCTTTTTCACCTTATTACCCAACTGCCAACTAATCTGCTATCTTTGCGCAAACAACATTTGGACACTTTATGAAGCCGCTGCTCATCCGTAAAGCAGTTTTGACAGATCCCCGCCATCCCGATTCGGGAAAGACTTTCGATATACTGATCCGCGACGGCATTATTGCCCGTATGGCCCCAAATCTCGGCTCCATTGCCGATGCATTGGTGATTGAGGCAGATGATGCGTTCGTGTCTCCCGGCTGGATGGATCTTGGCGTTCAAACGGGTGATCCCGGCTATGAACACCGGGAAGATTTGTTGTCGGTGACCAATGCGGCGGCGGCGGGCGGTTTCACGGCCATCGGGTGTTTGCCGAATACCAATCCTACCCTGCATTCCAAATCACAAGTCCATTACCTGAAAGAAGCGCCCAAGAACAAGCTGGTAGATTGCTACGCCATCGGCGCGTTGTCCCAGGATTGCGAAGGGAAAGACATCACCGAAATGCATGACATGTTTGCAGCAGGCGCTGTTGCTTTTTCAGACGGCAAAAAACCGGTGCAACACAATGGACTGATGCTGCGGGCACTGCAATATGTAAAAGCTTTCGGGGGCGTGGTGATGAACCAGCCTTTGGATAACGGATTGGCTGGTGGCGGTCAGATGCACGAAGGCAAGGTCAGCACGTCACTGGGGCTGCGGGGCATTTCCGCTACGGCTGAAGAACTTATGGTGCAGCGCGACCTGTTTCTGGCAGAATATTCCGGGTCAAAACTGCATTTGACTAACCTTTCCACGGCCCGATCTGTAGACTTGGTGCGGCGGGCGAAGCAGAGCGGTTTGAAAGTTACCGCTTCGGTGGCGGTTTTAAACCTGATTTTTGACGACGGCGCACTCGGCGATTTCGAGGCCAATTTCAAAGTAATGCCGCCCTTGCGCAGCAGGCTTGATATGGACGCTCTGCTGGAAGGTTTGCTCGATGGCACAATAGACGCCATCAGTGCCAACCACGTTCCGCTGGATGAGGAGTCCAAAAAATTAGAATTCCCTTATGCCGGTTTCGGTGCCATTGGTCTGCAAACTGCCTACGCTGCTCTAAATACCCATTTGGGAGAAAGATTAAGTGCGAACTTGTGGGTAGAAAAAACCGCCATTAACCCGAGGCTGATTTTGGGGTTGGAGGTGCCGGTTCTTCAGGAGGGTGCCATAGCGAACTTCACGGTTTTCGATCCCCGGAAATCCTGGATTTTTACAGAAGGTACCAACCGGTCAAAATCAAAAAACACACCTTTCCTCGGCGCTGCGCTGCGGGGAAGCGTTTTGGCAACGGTCAACAGGGAAGCATTTTTTTACCAACTTTAACTCAATACTTATGGAAATCATGGACAACATCCAGCAGGAGAATGATCCTAAATCCGTTTCTCCCTACCCTGCCGCCCTGCGGTTTGGCGTAATTGGCGGGTTGTGTTTCGTCGTTTACGGCCTTGTGCTTTATATGTTTTTTAGCAACCCTGCCGAAGCGGGCGCAGCCTCCATGCTTTACCAGTACGGCGTCTCTACGGCTATTTTTGTAACAATCATGGTATTCGCCATTAAAAAACACCGGGACGAAGAACTGGGCGGCTACATCACTTTTGGACGGGCATTTTTGACCAGCTTTGTAACGGTTCTTATTGCGCGGACTATTTTCGCCCTTTTCGGCTTATTGTACTCCACGGTTATCCATCCTGATTTCGCCAAAGAGATGCAGGAGAATTTGCGGACGATGTACGAAAACCAAGGCATGAGCGAAGAACAGATCGCACAGGCGATGGGGTTTGTAGAAATGTTCTCTAATCCGATGATCGGCCTTGGATTTGTCATTGTTTGGGCAGCCATCAGCGGTGCCATCGTAGCAGCGATTGTTGCGGCGGTAATGCAGAAAGAAAAGCCCGTTAGCCTTTAAATGTTGAGGATTTGACTTGTTGAGGATTTGAGTATTTGAGCACACCAGCCGCCTCAAATACTCAACAAATCAGATACCCAAAAAAAGTATTTTAAACATGAAACCAGTTTTCTACGGCGCTTGTGCAGGCTTAGCCACCATTGCCAGTTACTTGATTTTTTACGCCATCAGCCCCGAATTGATGATCAATTGGGGTCTGTGGATCAATTTATCCACGCTTGCTTTCTACATCATCGCCATGTACATCGCCATCTGGAACGCCGGGCACTCCGATTTCAGGCTGTCTTTGCGCGAAGGATTTACCGTTTTCATCGTTGCCAATGCCTTGTATTCCCTTTTTTACTACGTGATGTTTAAATATTTCGATCCAAAGCTGGTAGATTTGCAGTTTGAGATGATGCAAAGCCGCGGCTGGACAAAAGGCGTAATCAAGCGGGAAGATGTCATGATCACGCCGGGTGGCGTTTTCTTCAACTATGCCTTCAGCCTTATTGGCGGTTTTATTTTGTCGGCGATTGTCGTTTGGGTTGTCAACAGAAGACGGCAAATGTACCACAATCAATAGAATGGATATTTCAGTAGTCGTACCACTTTTAAACGAAGAAGAATCCTTGCCGGAACTGGAAGCATGGATTCGCAAGGTCATGGAAACCAATGGTTTTAGCTATGAAATCATCTTCGTGGACGACGGCAGCAAGGATAATTCGTGGAAGGTCATTGAACAACTGTCGGCACAAAACCCTTGCGTTTCCGGCATCAAATTCCGACGCAATTACGGAAAATCGGGCGCGCTGAATGTTGGTTTTGCAGCCGCCAAAGGCGATGTGGTCATTACCATGGACGCCGACCTGCAGGACAGTCCGGACGAAATTCCGGAGCTTTATACCATGATCCGCGATCAGGGCTTCGACCTGGTTTCCGGATGGAAAAAAAAGCGATACGACCCACGTTTTACTAAAAACATTCCCAGCAAACTCTACAACTGGGCGGCTCGCAAAATGAGCGGCATCCACTTGCACGATTTTAATTGCGGACTCAAATCCTACCGCCTCGAGGTGGTCAAAAGCGTCGAAGTTTACGGCGAAATGCACCGCTACATCCCCATGTTGGCCAAATGGGCGGGTTTTTACAAAATCGGAGAAAAAGTGGTGGAGCACCGCGCCCGCAAATACGGGGTGACCAAATTTGGAATCGAACGCTTCATCAATGGTTTTTTAGATTTGCTCACCATCAGTTTTGTCGGCAAATTCGGCAAAAAACCGATGCACTTTTTTGGAACACTGGGCGTGCTGTTTTTTGTAATTGGCGTTTTTATTCTGGTTTACCTGAGCATCGCCAAACTGATTTATTTTGAATATGGCATTGCCGGCCGCCCCATGTTTTACTTTGGCATCCTTACGATCATCATTGGCACCCAATTGTTTGTGACCGGCTTTCTTGCCGAATTGGTCACCCGCAACGCTGCCGGACGCAACGATTACCTGATTGAACAGCGGATTGAAGGAAAAAGCGCATGAAGGTAATCACGATCCTGTCTCCGGCGCATCCTTTGCGCGGGGGCATCGCATCTTCGACAGAGCGATTGGCGCAGGAACTGCAACAACATGGCTATCAGGTTAATATCATTTCGTTCAGCCTGCAATACCCCGGATTCCTTTTTCCGGGAAAAACGCAATACACCACAGATCCGCCGCCAGAGGGACTGACGATTACGCAAGAAATCAATTCCATTAATCCCCTGAACTGGCTGAAAATTGGTTGGCGTCTGCGTCGTGCGCGTCCCGACCTGATCATCGCCCGATTTTGGCTGCCTTTCATGGGGCCTTGCCTCGGCACCATCATGCGGCTGGCAAAATCAAACGGCCATACCCGCGTAATTGCCCTCACTGACAACATCATCCCGCACGAACGGCGTTTCGGCGACCGGTTGTTTACCTGGTTTTTCCTCAAAGCCGCCGATGCTTTTCTGGTGATGTCAAAATCGGTGGAACACGACGCCCACACCCTTGCCCCCGGAAAACCAGTCGCGCTGGCACCACACCCGGTGTACGACAACTATGGCGATCCAATTTCGCGCGAAGCAGCGCTGGCGCACCTCGAACTACCTCCAGAATATCGCTATCTGCTCTTTTTCGGGTTCATCCGGGAATACAAAGGCTTAGATTTGCTGCTTGGCGCAATAGCTGATCCGCGCATCCGGGAACGCAATATCCGACTCATCGTGGCGGGAGAATACTACGGCAACCAGGAAACATACGAACGCCTTATCGAACGCCTCGGAATCCGCGATTTGCTGATTCTGCAAACCGATTATATTCCAAACAACGCGGTTAAGTACTATTTTAGCGCTGCCGATCTGGTGGCACAACCTTATCGTTCTGCCACGCAAAGCGGTATTTCGCAGTTGGCTTACCATTTTGAAAAACCCATGTTAGCTACCAATGTCGGGGGCTTGCCCGAAACGGTCGCCCACGGCCAAGGCGGCTACATCGTGGAGGTAAACGAAACGGCCATCGCCGATGCCATCGTGGATTTTTACGACCAAAACCGCCAACCCGAAATGACGACCTGGGTAGCGCAGGCGAAAGGGCAGTACAGTTGGGGGAATATGGTGCGGGTGATTGAGGGTTTGGTCGGATAATTGGCAGGATTACAGTGGGCAGTTGGCAGGATTGCTTTTAGGGAATGGGCAGTTGGTAAGCAATCAATTTCCTCAGAATACGTAGCAATCCTGCCAACTGAAAAACTGCCAACTGAATTCTCCTTAACCATAACTCTAATCGAAAAAACAATGGCTCGTACTAAGGCAAATCCGGATTTACTCGACACTAGCATCATGATCAAAGCGACGGTGCTGGCTGGCGTAGTCTTCGGCATCCTGCTGATCATCGTTGGTCTGATCCGAAACTACTTAGCCATTGCGCCGGGTTCTTTTGGCGACCAGGTACACACGGGCGTCAACCTGCTACTGTGCTGGTTGTCCGTAACCAGCGCGGTAAAAACCATGAACAACATGCGCAAAGGCATTCCCACCTGGCGCTTGTTGACGGCGGGTTTCATTGTACCACTGGTAGGCGTGGTGTTGTACCAACTTGTTTTTCTTATTGTTTCCGCTTTTAAAGACACCAAAGATGCCAATGCGACCGGTTTTAAATCGGTGCTGTTTTTTATGGCCATTGGCATGGTGGTCGCGGGTGTAGCACTCATCAACCTGCGCGTAAAAAATCGCAAAAAAGGGGCTGTTATTGAAATGGCATTCGTCATTTCGGTGGCGTTGTTGTTTGTGTTGTTGATGAAGTAGAGGGTAGAGGGTAGAAAGTAGAAGGAAAAACACGTGTTAGCAGCTCGGGTACTAGTAATCAATTCACCAATAACCAATTCACCAATAACCAATTCACCAATAACCAGTAACAGTTAATCAGAACCGACCATGCACAACCGCATCCGTCAAGCCATAGGAGAAAGCATACAGGCAAAAGAAAAGCTGCTGAACGACCCGCGTCTGCTCGAAACCGTGGAGCAGGTGATTGCTGTTTGCATCGAAGCGTACCGGCAGAGCAAAAAACTGCTGTTTTGCGGTAATGGCGGAAGCGCTGCCGACGCCCAGCACTTAGCGGCGGAGCTATCGGGCCGCTTTTATTTCGACCGTCCGCCGCTGTTTGCAGAAGCGCTGCACGTCAACACCTCTTTTATGACGGCAGTAGCCAATGATTATGGTTATGAGGAAGTATACGCCCGCATGATCCGAGCCGCAGGCCAGCCCGGCGATGTGCTGTTTGCGATGTCCACCTCCGGCAATTCACCCAATATCCTCAAAGCCATCGAAGCGGCCAAAGCCTGCGGGATGATCGTGGTGGGCATGACGGGGGAAAGTGGCGGCAACATGCGCGACCGCTGCGATTATTTGCTCAATATGCCTTCTACAGATACGCCCCGGATTCAGGAATGCCATGTGTTGGTGGGGCACACGATTTGTGAGTTGGTGGAGGCGGGGTTATTTAAAAAATAGCGTATATTCACCTCTGACAAAGCTGTAATCCGGGAACACCCACCCCGATTTTGCACAAAAATCAATGACACCAACTTATCCTGACTATGCCGAACGAAACCAACCTGCAAGGCAGCCACAACATCGTCATTCAGGGCGTGAGCGACAGCACCATTACGCTGAACGTGAATGGCGAGGTGCGGGAAATCCACAACCAACTCGCCGATCTGAAAGCCTTGCTCCAAAACCTGAAAGCGCCAACCGTGCAGTATGCCGACAAGATTTACAACATCGAGCAGATCAACGAGGCAAATTTTGGCTTCGTTACGGGCAAAAAGTCGTTCAATGAAGCCTTGACCAAACAACTCATCGAAGCCATCAAACCTTACGCCGCGCCCGCCCGGATTTTTTTGGGAAAAGTCGCCAACATCCCCAATTGGGAAACCCAACTGCGCATCAGCGACAAAGCCAAAGAAATCATCGCGTACAGTTTTGTGGGGGTCATCGGCATTCAATTGAGCAAACTCATGGCGATTGGCAAGGAGGATTTTTCGGAGGCCAAGCAGCGCAAATACATCGAAAAATGCGTCTATGTCGCCCAAAAAAGCCTCGATTTGGTGTGCTTTGCCCTGATTTCCAAATTGTGGGATGCCCAAAAACAACATCCCCGCCACTTGTCCGAGGCGCAAAAAGATATCCTGACCCGCCGCTTCGACGACGCTTTTGAGTCTTCGATTAGCGAGCAGTTGCAGTTGTTGCGGGTGCTGCTCGAGATTTTTTCCACAGCAGAAAATGGGCTGACTCTGCCCCTGCCGGAGTTGGAAGGTGCTGCCGAATGGCTGCGAGAAGGCAGCGATTTCCAGCAAACATGCCAAGGCCTG